>MDTB01031026.1_pt1 | contig 18043 bp, 11 predicted proteins | sample 811161 | NCBI WGS metagenome assembly MDTB01 (sample SAMN05326650, study PRJNA326480) | marine metagenome | isolation source: seawater | place: Mediterranean Sea | collected 2009
ATTGGCCACTCCCTAAGTTTTATTTTTCAGTAGACATAGGAACTGAATTTACTGATTTAGCTTTTCAAGAAGTAAGTGGATTAGATATATCTACAGAAGCTATTGAATATAGACATGGTAATAGTCAAGCGTTTTCACCTATTAAAATGCCAGGTATGCTTAAGTATGCTGATGTCACTCTTAAAAAAGGTGTTTTTACATCTGATAATAACTTTTATGAATGGATTAGCGAAATTAAACAAAACACCTATGAAAGACTTACGGTTATAATTAAGCTTTTAAATGAAGAAGGTTCTCCGGAATTTACCTGGACTCTTCTAAACGCTTTTCCACTTCAAGTAACTCCAACTGACATGAACTCAACGGCATCAGAAGCTGGTATTGAAACAATTGTTTTTGCTCATGAAGGTTTAACAGTTGAAGCAGGGTAAAATAATAAAGTTTATACTAAATTTTATATTATCAATAAGCCTATTGCTATTTTTATTGGTTAAAAATAATCCAGTTTGATTTATATATAATTCTATTCCAATATAGTATTAATTACCTGCAAGCTTTAACATTTATTTGTTGAATTTATATTAAAAACTAGGTTTAAATTCTTATTTGTTTATGAAAAATCATTTTTTATTCTGATTAAGCTTAGATACTTGATTTAATTAGTTTTTAGATAATTCGTCTTCAATCTTTTTCTGAATTAAATTAAAGACATCTTTTAGGTCAAGATCTAAAAATGAAAGACTCCCATTATTATCACCAATTATCAAATATTTATTAAAATCATCATTATAGCTTAATAAATCATTAATCTTATTTTCTATACCAAAATTTAAATCAATTCTCCTTTGACCAATTTTATCCTTTTCTGATAAACTTACAATACAAAAAGAACCATCAACTGCTGAGGACATTAACTTATTTTCATTCTTGTCATAGTAAATGGATGATATTTCTGATTTGTGAGCTAAAAATCTTTGATTAAATTTGGGTTTAGAATTTGATATCATATCAAACAAATAAATCCAACCATTTTCAGTTCCGACTATAAACTTATTTTCAAAAAAAACAACTTTTGAAACTTTATCATTATGTGAAAAGTTAATGTTATTATTACTGTTAAAAATTAATGAATGATAGTTATTATTTAAATTGTGAACAAATATTTTTCCAGAATCGGAAACTATATATATTCTACTATCGTTGTCATACGTGAAATCTACTATATTTTCATTTCCCATTTGTTTTAAATTAATTACATCTAAATTTTTAGATTGTGGATTATAATTTAGAATTTTATTTTTGTGGGCGAAAAATATTGTATTATCTACTAACTTAATTTCATTAATTGGTGAAGTAATAGAATTTCCTTTTTTTGGATAAATTTTAACTTTAGTATTATCAACAAGGCTCAAGTACCATAATTCACCATTTGATAAACCAGCAAATAAAACTTCAGAATTGACTGCAGCTATTGAAGTTACTTCATCATGAATGGAAATCGAATTAAATTTTAAATTTCTTATTTCTTTAGTTTTTTTAATTGAAAAAAATATTTTTTTGGGTTTTCCTGCAGCAATTACTCTTCCATCTACAGTAACTTCAACTCTGTTTATTGAATTATTTAAGCTCTTGTTAACATCACTTAATAGGTTTAGCTCAGGTGTTTGAGTAATAAATTGAACATTATTTAATTTATTTAATGTTAAAAAAGCTAATTGTCTAAGATTATTCCTGTCACTGTTAGTTGTAGAGACTGTTAAGGTTTTTTGAGCTTTAAGTTCACTAGGATACAAATTAATTAAACAGTCTTTTGTCTTGACTATATTTAAAAATTCTTTGTAAAAATTAATACTTTCTTTAGCATATTGAATTTTTTTATTTTTTTCATCATCTCTAAGTAGTAGAATCTCTTGAATATTAAATTTAATATTGTTATTTAGTGTGATTTCCCTTGTTGTCAACTCAATGAAGTTTTTTGAAATTTCAATTTCTTTATTTGCTGATATAATTTCATTTTTATTTCTCACAATTTCAATTCTTTGAGAATCTATTTTTGTTCTATCACTTACAATCTTTTTTTGGATTTCTTGAATTTTTTCTTCTTTAATCTGAATTGTATTAACACTTGCTGTTAGTTCATCTTGCTCTTTCAAAAGTTTTTTATTTAAACTTTCCATACTTTTTGTAAGTGAATCATATTTTTTCTCAGTTTTATTAAAGTTTACTTTTATATCTTTAAATTCTTCATTAGCTTCTTTCAAATCTTTTCTTTCAAAATAAATGTCTTGGATAAAGTATAAGCCTAACGAAGCTAAGATTCCGAATAAAATTCTTCTATTTCTAATCTTTTTTCTTTCATAATGTTCTTTATGTAATTTATCTTTTACTTCAAAATCAAATTTTTCCTTTTGACTAAATATATACGCTTTGATTGCAGAAAAATCTAACTCATATTTGTTAGACCAACTATCATTAATTAGCGAGTTATTAATAAAATCTAGAGCTTTCTTGAGTTCGATGGTATTTAGTTTTTTGCTTTCTGCATTGAATTGACTCAATTCACCAACGTATTCATATTTCATCAATTCGTCTCTTTCCCAATCCTTGAAGCTTTTCCAATTGAAAGTTTCACTATTCTTTAAAACAATTAAAGAATCATTAGAAAATTCGAAATTATACTTTGACTTGACGGGAGATATATTTTTCTCAATAGTATCAAATAAAAATCCAAAATTTTCATTCAGATTTAATATTATTTTGGTTAGATTTTTGGAGGATAATCCTGAATACTCTTTTATATAAATAAATTTTTGATAATATATTTTTGATGATTCTGTATCAGAATTAATTAATGACCGAAAAATTTTCTCGTAAACAACTTTATTTTCTTCAGGTTGATTATTTATGTATGAATTAATTTTTTCCCCAACAATATTACTTAATCCATTTTTTAAATTAAAATGATTCTCGTTTAATTCTTTGATTTCATTCCCCTCATTGATTTGATAATGTTTTAGTAAAAACTGAAAATTAGATAAAAGAGAGGGTTTTTCAGATAATTGATTTTTTAGAGAATCAATTAAGTTTGGTGATATGCTAAATTTTAAATCATTTTTAATATTGTAGAAAAATGAATTAAAGTCTAAATTTGGTAAATTAAACTGACTTAAACTCAATAGCTCTGAAAATGTTCCATAAGAATTAAGCTTAGTTAAAAAATTAGATTGAATTGTAATAATAAAGTAAATAGAACAAGAATTATTTTTTATAGTTTTATTTATTATTTCAATAAATAACTCGTCATCTAAGTGCTTGTCTCGGTCATAGAATTTAGGATACCTGAAAATATCTTCAAAATGATCTATATGTATTAGAACATTTTTCTTGCCAAATATTTCAGATTTTTTAAATATATCGAGAAGCCCAAAACTTTCTTTTATTTTAAATGTTTCCAAATAATCATCATAATCAGATGAGTTTGGTTTTGAATTTAGATACAATAATTTATCTGAGGAAAGTGCAGTACACAAATTTTCTATTGGACTTAATCCAGGCCTAAAACTACATATACTCCAATTATTTCCAGATTCTCCTTGAAACTTATTATTAATCCTGTTAAAAATACCTGCTTTAACAAAAGAGGTTTTTCCAGACGATTGTGAACCATTAACTGTTAAAATTTTATTTTTTTTTAAAATTTCTAAAGAAGATTCGATTTGTGCATCTCGTCCAAAAAAGTTTTTTGAATCGGCTTCATTATAACTATTTAATCCTTTTATTTTTGATAAGAAATTTTCCAATTAATTTATAAAAAATATTACTCATCAATTTAAACAAAATATTTTTTATTTTAATTAAAAAAAACAATAATTATAATATCATTTTTAATATAATTTTTCTAAATTATACTCTAAAATATATTAATACATAATTAATTTTTTTACTAATCATTTTTTTAATATTTTTCAATGTCTGTAAATAATTTTAGTGATTTAGATTATCCAGTTCTTGGAAATTATTTTGATGTAAAAATATCCTTCAGTAAACAAAATTATTATACTTGTTCTTTTCAAAGTGTTAATGGTTTGTCAAAGTCTACAAAAACTAAGAAAATTCAAGACGGTGGAGATAATGAAAGTGAATACCATTTACCAAACCATTATTCTTACAAAGATTTAACCTTAAAAAGAGGTATGGTCAAGCAATCAAATACCAAAAATAATCCTTCTTATATAAAGTTTTGGTTTGAAAATTTAGGATGGGATAAAAATGCTTCAAGAATAAATACAGGTACAGTAACAATTTCTGTCAAAGATGTTAAGAATAAAAAATCTGTAGAAACTGAGGTTTTGACTTTATATAATGCATATCCCACTTCTGTAACACTCGGTGAGTTAAATTCTGAGAAAGCTGCAGTCTTAATTGAAACTATTACTTTAGGTTTCAGTAATTATAAAAGTAAAAGAGCTAATAATTAAATTTTATGATAGAAATACAACAATTAATTATAAAAGGTAAAATAAATGGTGATTTTGACTATACCGAACAAGAAGTGATTAAAATAATTGACGGTAAAATTCAAGAACACTTATCAAACTATAATTTTACACTTTCCAAAGGTGAAAGAAAAAACTTAATCAATCAATGTATTGATGAAGTTTTTGAAAAAATTGATCTTGAAACTAAAGCATGAACGATTTAACCATTTACGCATATAAAACATGGAGTAGAAGCGGACAAAGGATAGGCTCATTTAAATTACAATTGAATCCTATTAATATTTCAGTTAAAAAATCAACTGAAAATATCACAGACGATAGTAAAGATGCTAGTGGAAATACCAAAACATCAAATACTGCTGCATTTCAACCAGCACAAATAACATTTAAATTTACACTAGATAATACTGGTGTTATAAGTAAAAGAATAAATAATCGTTCAATTAGTAATCCATTAACTGATTCAATTAAACATTTACAAAAATGCACTGTTGATCCAGATAATTCAACACATAAAAATCCATATGTTCACATGACTTGGGGAAAAACATTTCTAGAGTTTAACTATGGCCAAGTAACAGCTCTAAAATATGATTATACTTTTTTTGATAAGAGGGGAAATCCACTAAGAGCCGAAGTTTCAATGACAGTAACTGAAATCGAGCATAATTACAATAGAGCTTTTCAGAGCCCTGATATAACTAAAATGCCAACTATAATGGATAAGGATAATTTAGTAAAATATAGCCTTGATCATTATGACGATAAAAAATATTACATAAGGATTGCTGATTATAATAATTTAGCTTCTGTCAGAGAATTAAAAAATGGTAATCAAATAATTTTACCTCCACTAGAAAAATAATTTAATTAATGTCAAGTACAGTTAACAGACCAATTGATTCTTTAAATAAAATTGCATCTTGTGATATTTTTATTAATAATGTTAAGTTGGATAGTAGTTACTCGGTTCACAAGGTCTTTACAAAAAAAGAAGTTAATAAAATTAGCAGAGCTTATGTTGAATTTTTTGGTGGTGAACCGCATTTAAATAAATTTTCAGAAATTGATGATACTATTTTTAAAATAGGTAATGAAATTATTATTAAGATGGGTTTTGATAATAATAATTTTAAAGTTTTTGAGGGTATAATTGAATCAAATAGTATTAATCTTTATTCAGGTTATCAAACTGATGTGTCAAAAAATATATTGAAAATTGAATGCGTTGACAAAGCTATTAAATTAACAAATTCATATACAAATGAACTTTATGAAAATTTAAATGAATCAGATATAATTAAACAACTAATAAAAAAGACAGGAAACGTAAGCTCAAATATTTCTCAAACCAAAGTCAAGTTTGATTTCTTTTCAAAATATGATTCCAACGATTGGGAGTTTATTGTTCAATCTGCAAAAAACAATGGAATGGTTGTAATAAATTCCAATAATAATGTTGATATTCTCAATCCAAGTTGTGAAAAATCAAAATTAACTATTTCAAATTCTGGTAAAACTTTTAGTTTTAATGCTAAACAAAGATCTGACAATCAAATTCAAAAACTCATCATAAATTCTTTCGATAGTTTTAACAATAAAAAAAATTCTAAGTATGCAAATGAGCCATCTGAAAAAGTTGTGGAATCTAGTAAGCTTGATTTAACAGAACTAAAAAATTCTTCCCCATCAGAGGCACAATTAAATTTTTCACAAGATCTAGATATTAATCTAATTAAAAACATTGCTGATTCTAAGTTAAAACTTCTAAGGTTAAAACAGGTTTATGGAAATAGTAGTTTTCTTGGCTATCCTGAACTTGATATTAACTCAACAGTAACCTTAGAGGGATTTGGAGAAAAGTTTAATGGAGACGTGTTAGTTTCTGCTGTTTCTCACTTATTGATTTCTGGGACTATTAAAAGTTCTATAAATTTTGGTTTTGATGATCATATATTTAGTAAAAATAATGAAAAGCTGAAGAGTTTATCAGATGAAATTAAAGGACTACATTTAGCGAAGATTACTGATATTGAAAAGGATCCTAAAAATCAATATAGAGTAAAAGTTGTTATTCCTGAGCTTTTGGAAATAGGAAATAACATATGGGACAATATTTATAAAAATGGTTTGTGGGCAAAGCTTTCCCATACATATGTATCAAAAGACTCAGGTTTTTTCTTTATCCCTGAAATTGGCAGTCAAGTAATAGTTTCATTTATTGGAAATAATCCAACACAACCAATTGTTTTAGGTTCTCTGTATACCAGTGAAAATAAACCATACCAAAAATTTAATAATGAAAATTTTATAAAATCTATAACGATGGAAGATAAAATGATGATTGAATTTAACACAAAAGACAAGATATTAAAGATTGGTTCGGTAAGTGGCAATCAAATTCTAATTGATGAAAAAAAATCTGAGATTAAAATTTCAGATAAAAATGAAAATACCTTTCATTTGTCAAAGAAAGGTATTAATTTAAATAGCTTTAAGGATTTAACAATTGAAGCATCAGGCCAAATCAACTTAAATGCTAAATCCAAAATTAATTTAAATGCAAATTCTGATATTTCTTTGAAGGGTGCAAATATTAATAATTCTGCAAAAATTAAGTTTGGTGCTGTTGCATCTGGACAAGCTGAAATAAGCTCAAAAGGTGTTTCAACAATTAAAGGATCGATAGTTAAAATAAATTAATATTATGCCAGCTGCTGCAAGAATTAGTGATTTTCATCAATGTCCAATGCAAACTCCGGGGGTTCCTCCAATTCCTCATATAGGAGGACCAATATCCTCAGGAGTACCCAATGTTTTGATAGGGGGTATGCCTGCTGCAACACTTGGTTCAACTTGTGTTTGTGTTGGCCCACCTGATACGATAATTGGTGGTTCGACAAAGGTTTTTATTAATGGATTACCTGCTGCGAGAATGAATGATAAGACTGCTCATGGAGGATCAATTTTAACAGGTTGTTTTAATGTAATAATTGGATAATTATGGACAAAAAGTCTTTTTTAGGTAAAGGTTGGTCTTTCCCTCCTTCATTCAATAAAACTACTGGTAATGTACAAATGGTTAAAAATGAAATTGATATTAAGCAAAGTTTAGTGATTTATTTTAATACCAAATTAGGAGAACGTATAATGAGGCCTGATTATGGTTGTGTTCTTCATGACAATCAATTTGAAAAGATAAATCAAGATATTTTAGAATCTCTAATTTTTGAAATGAAAAATAACATTGGATATATTGAACCTAGAATAAACGTTAACAAATTGTATGCAAGTAATATTGATTTTAAAAATGGTGTAGTTCAAATTAAACTTGACTATACAGTAATTGCAACTAACATTAGAGACAATATTGTTTATCCATACTACATCAATGAAGGAACAAATATTCAAAAATGAACCATTTAAATCCAGATAAAATTAAAATTGATGAAAGGTCTTATTCAGACTTAATAAATTTTATTTCAAAATTATCAAAAAATTTGAACTATTATGACGATGAAAATAAAATTAAAGGTACTTTTTATGAAATGTTCTCAGGTGATGAAAGTTTTTTAATATCTGAAATTTCAGATTTTAATATTTCTGATTTTTTTGTTAACAGAAATAACTTAATAAGAACTTATGATACAATTGATAACGAAAAAGAAAAAATCAAAATCTTAAATAGTTATTCTAAAATTACTTATAATTTATACCTAAAACTAAATGATTGGTTTAAAAGAGCATTTGACAAGAATATTGAATTATCAAATACAAGTCTACAAACAGAGATTGAATCAATTGTCAAAAATCAGGCTAATATTTTATTATCAGATTTTAGAGCTATACTTAAAATATTAAATGATTTAAAAATCATTGATCCCCTACAAAAATTTTCTTTTGTTGACTTTAAGTCATCTCTTTGGAAAGACTTTAAAGTAAGATCAAACAATGAATCAGAAAAAAAATTTTCTAAAACTGATTTAGATTTAATTTTTAAAAAAATTATTTTAAATAGTAATTCAATATTTAAAACAATTAAAACACTTGTAAATAGGGCTGAGAATAAGCTAAAGTTGTCTCTTAACAAAAACAGTCACAATCCCCACATAGGTTTGCTTTTTTGTTTTTTAAAATTATACAGCTATTTACAAGAAGACATAAACATGATCACTAAGTCGCATCTAGATTTTTATTATAAAAAAATTCTTGAGATAAAAAAAAATAGTGCAGAACCTAACACAACATATTCTGTTTTTTCATTAGATGAAAATTTAAATTCAGTAGTAGTCAACAATTCAGAGATTATAACTGCTGGTCAATATGATGATGGCTCTGATGTTCGATACACATTAGAAGATGATATAGTTTTAAATAATGCTAAGATTTCTTTTCTAATGTCCGTTTTTGTAAGTAAAAGCCCAATTTTCGAATATAATTCCAGATACAATTTAATTTCATCAGTTTTTTCAAAAATTATTGCATCAAATTCCTCAGAAATTCAGAATTTCAATGAAAATGAAGAGTTTTTCAATGCTCTTGGGATAGATCAAGATTTAAATAATGATGAAACATCATCAATGAATTTAGCCAATATTGGCTTTGCTATAGGTTCTCCGTCCTTTAGAATGGGTAAATCTCAGAGAAAAATTTATATTGATTTTGAATTTGACAATAAATCAATAAAACATTTATCTGATTTAATTATTGACATATCGAATAATACTGAATTAAATGATAACGAGGTTTTTAATAAAATTTTTCTTGACTCATTTGACATATTGTACACTACAACAGATGGGTGGCAAGCTGTTAATAATTTTCAACTTATTATGCCCGATGATTGGTCATCCAAGACTTTAACTATGTTGATTAATATTGACAAATCATATCCATCTTGTTCCAATTATGAATCCAATATCCATGGTAATGACTTTAAAGTTCATACACCTATTATTAAATTTTTAATAAAACAAAACTCATTTTACAATGCTTATGCATTTTTGAATAAAGTTAAGCTCAATAAGATATCTATTAAATGTTTTGTAAAAGACTTGAGAGATTTTAAAGTTTTTAGAGAAAGTCAGGAAATACCGATTTCTAGTGAGTTTGAACTTTTTGGTTCAACTCCAAAAATTAACTCCGATTTTTTTATAAGTTGCGAAGAAGTTTTTAATAAAGATGTTGATCAAATTAATATTAAATGGAATTATTCAAATTTAGATGAAGTAGATTATGATTTAAAAAAATATTATCAATCATATAAAAAAAAATATTTTAAATAACTCTTTTAAAATTTCATTTTCTTTACTTTCAGACTTTAATTTTTTTGAAATTGATTTTACTAAAAACAATAATGAAATGTTTAAATCCATTGATGGAAAAATTGTTTCAGAAAGAAATTTTAAGATTACAAATATTCTAAACTCTAATTTAAATCCTAACTATAATATATCAAGTGGCTATATAACTGATTTTTCAAATGATTATGAGACTGGATTAATTAAGATTAATTTAGTTAATCCAAACTTTGGATTTGGTTTTAATTTATACAATAGGCTTTACTCTGATTCAGTATCTTCATTAGCCAGTTCCTCAGGTCAGAACAATTCTGATTTTATAAATGAGCCATTTGTTCCTAAAATAAATCAATTATCAATTGACTATCAATCTCAATCATTTTTTTATTTTGATCAAGAAAACCGTTCCAAAAATAATTTTGAAGAAAATAACTCTTTTTTTCAAATATCACCTATAGGTATTAAAAGATCTTTTTCGGATGAATATATTAATAATTCAATGTTTTTTGATTTAAAAAATGAGGGTGAACTAATAATCGGTTTTAATTCTAAATTTAAAATTAAAAATCTTGATTTATTTTTTGAAATAATTAAAAATGAAAATGACAATTACGATTTTAGTCGAAAAATTGAATGGTTTTATTCATCTAATGATGATTGGAAACCATTATCTAGTGAAAATATTCTTTCTGATGGCACTAATAATCTTTTAAACTCTGGTGTTATCTCTTTTGTTTTTCCAGATGATTTTACAAATGAAAACTACATACTTAAAAATTCTGAATATTATTTGAAGGCGACATCAAAAAACAGAGCAGACCAGCTTGGATTAATTAAGTCAATATATTCAAATGCATGTAAAGTTGTTGAGGTTATTTCTAATAACCCCAAAAACAGATTAGAAGTTTTAAAAAAGGGATCTCTTCAAGGCTTTGAAAATAGTGTTAGTGGAGTAAATTCAATTTATCAACCCATTGATTCAGATAAAATAAAATTACATGAAGACGATCTTGAATATTACAAAAGAGTTAGTGAATTACTAAAGCACAAAAATAGACCAATAACAAAATCAGATTTTGAGTCTTTTTTATCTAATCATTTTAGCTTTTTAAGCTATGTTAAATGTATTGACAACTCTGATGGTTTATTAACAATTTTATGCTTGAAAAAAATACAACCATTTCAAAATATTGAAGAAATTATTCTTAGTTCAACTGAAAAAAAAAATGATTACTAACTTTCTAAAAAAACATATTTCACCTCATTTTGATGTATTTGTAGTAAATCCATTATTCGAAGATGTTTGGGTCAAGTGTAGCATACAATTTTCAAAAATTCATATTGGAAGAGGAATAAAAAAATTAAATAATGATATTTTTAATTTTATATGTCCATGGAGGAATTCCAGTTCTATCAATCAAATTCAACAAAAGATTAAAAATTTAGATTTGTTAAATTTCATTAAATCTAAAGACTATATATCTCATGTTACCGGTTTTTCAGTTGTTCATTTTAAAAAAGATAATAATAATAATTTAAGTTTGTATGATTCAGCATCGGACCAAAATATAGATGAATATTTCGAATGTGGTTCTAAAAGATCAATTATTGTTCCAAGAAATAATCATAAAATATCAATAATAAATAATAAAGAATACGTCAAATCTTCACCAATTAAATTAGATGATCTGGAAATTGACAAATCTTTTGTAATTAAAAAATCTGCAGTTGATGTTACAAAAAATAAGCTTAAAAAAAATGATGATGAATTTAAAAACTTACAATTTATAATTAATTAATAATGGGAATTAAAAATAAAGAATCACTAAAAAACTATTTTCAAAAAGGTGGAATAATTTCTGAAAAGCAATTTGTTGACCTTATTGACTCATCTGTAAATGTAATTGATGATGGTATTGATGTTCAGCCAAGGGATGGATTAAGATTAAACCCCACGGGGGTTTTTTCAAGGTTAATTTCATTCTTTAAGAAAAAATCTCAAAAAAAAGCAGATTATACTCTTAATATTAATTACAACAATAATGAAGGCCTTTCAATAAATAATATAAATGATCAAACTGTTTTAAAAATTAAAGATGACAAAGTTGGTATTAACACTGATGAGCCACTTTACGATTTACATGTTGAAGGTGACTTAGCAATTAAATCTAGGGTTGGAATTTTTGCTAATGGTTCTGTTGCAGCTGATGGAAAATGGCATAAAATTATTGATGGCTTGGACGGAATTAATGTTTTTGAAGTAATTGCAAGTGCATCTGGTCAAATAAACAAGGGAGATTATTCAGTTGTTTATGCTATTGCATTATCTACGTTTGGAGGAAAAAGGTCTAAAAATAAAATTAAAATTTATAATGCAAATTGGTATAGTTTTATTGAAAAATTTTTTAATAAAAGACAGATTTTGCTCAGATGGGGTGGATCATTACATAATTATTTTCTTGAAATTAAAATGTCCAAAAACTGGGGAGTTAATCCGAATACTAATGAACCTTACGAGATAAAATTTAATATTATAAGATTAAATAATTAATGGAGGAAAAAAAGGTTTTAAGTACAGATAAATACAATTCTAAAAGTCAAATTTATGATGACTTAGTTTCTGAGGGAATAGAGTGGATTCAAAAATTTTCTGGAGATCAATGGACCGACTATAATTATCATGATCCTGGAATTACAATTTTAGAACAGTTTTGTTTTGCAATCACAGATTTAGGTTATAAATCCAACTTTTCGATTGAGGATATTCTAATGATCGGAGTTGATAATTTTGATTTTAAAAAAAATAATCTTTTTTACCCCCCTGATGAAGTATTTAGAAGTAGTCCTAGTACAATAAATGATCTAAGAAAATTGATTATAGATTCTGTTGATGATGTTAACAATGTTTGGGTTGATTCATTTTCGAATAGTGATATAAACCTTAAAGGATTATTTTCATTGAAGTTACAATTAGCAGATAATTTATCAATAAAAGAAATTGAAAAAATTATTACTCAAACAAAAAAAATTGTAATGCAAAATAGAACATTATGTTCTGATTTAGTCGATATTACAATCCTTGAGAAGAAAACAATCGGATTTAGTGCTGATATTATCATTGATTCATTTTATGTGGCAGAAGAAATTTTAGCAAAAATTATGTTTAATATTGAAAATAAGCTTAACGAAAAGGTAAAGGTTGTTGGTTATGAGTATTTTGATGATAACATTGTCAACAAGGCTGAAGTTTTGTCCGGTGTAAAGACAAATAATGGAATTTTTTTAGATAAAAATTTAAAAGATAAAACTAATCAAATTTTTGTTTCTGAAATCTTTGAAATAATAAATAAGGTCGAGGGTGTTAATAAGGTAAAAAATTTTCAAATCTATGCTGATGGAATAAAAATTTATGATGACATAATTTTATTTTCAAATAACACCTATCCTTCTCTCGAATCGGTTGATAATCTTTTTTCTAAAGATCAGCTTTATGAAATAAATTTTTTTAGAAATGAATCCTTATATAGAGTTGATAGACTAATTTTTTCTCAAATTTACGACACCTTAGTCACTGAGCAAAATGAGGTAATCTTAAGTACCATCCCTCCTAAAAATGAAATAAAAGGTCGTTTTGACTTTAAATCTCTTATTAAATATTATTCAATAATTAACGAATTTCCATCAATCTACGGTTTACGAGATCGAGAACTCGATCCAAAATCAAGTAAAAGTAGGATAGCTAAAATGAAACAATTAAAAGCTTTCTTATTAATTTTTGACCAAATTTTAGCTAACCATCTTAGTCAACTTGCTAATATCAGAAATCTTTTTTCCGTAAATGATTTACAAAGAACCTTTTTTAATCAAGTTCCAAGCGATGTTACTAATATCGAAGAATTATTAAAATCTAAATCTATCAAAGATTTTAAAAGAAAATTAAATTTAAGTGTTGAGGACACTAAAAATTTTATAATTAAAAAAAATATTTTTATTGATCATATGCTTTCAAGATTTGGCGAAAAATTCAATACAGAACTGATTAAAAATATTGATTTAATTGAAAATATTTCGGGTGAAGATTTCCATGCTGAAATAACTGCTTTAAAAGCTAAAGTTAGTTATGCAAATAATCTATTAAAGCTGGGTCAAACTAGAAACAAAGCTTCAAATTATATTAATAAAAATAAAAATTTATCTGGATTAGAAAAAAGACTAAAAATTCTTTTAAATATTAATGGTGAATCTTCGGAACAATCTGTTGATTTTTTTGATCAAAATTTTAAAATAGTAGAAAAGAATATTTGGACAAACAAAGATATCTTATTAAATAAATCCAATTATAGTATTCTATCATTACCTAAAACTTGCTATAATGCAGGAAAGGTTAATTTTTATTTAAAAAATTATTCTTCATTCAAAGAAATATTTGTTAATGGATTACAAAAAAAATTTTATTCTATCATAGAATATGACAATAGTTTTTTTTTACTTTTTAATTCAAACTTTTCCAAAAATCCTATTAAAATATATGTCTCAAATACTGTTGAAGAGTGTAATAATAAATTAATTGAAATTTTGAAAAAATTAAAAACTATTAACAAGTTGAATGAAGGTTTTTACATGATTGAACATATTCTATTGAGACCAATTGATAATTTAAGTTTTTTAATTAATGTTGAAAATGAAAAAGGACAAATAGTTTTCAAGTCTGAAGCAGATACTAATTATAAATTATTAGTTAATATGCGAGATAGTTTAATTGATTTGATGAAAGATTCATCAAACTATTCTGTCCATTCTGATATCAATAAAAAATTAATAAAAATTAGTGTGTTTGATACTGTTGATAAAAAACTTTTGAAAAGTGTCAAATCATATAAATCAATTGACCAAGCAAAAAAAATTGTATATGAATCTCATAAAAATATTTCAAATTATAAAATCAATATAGTTTCCCAAAATAAATACTACAATCAGTTTCCCGATAATTTTAATTATGAAAATGAAATAAGTTTTATTTTTCCAGAATGGCCATCAAGATTTCAGAATCTAGAATTTAAAAAATACATTAATGATGTTATTGATGAATATGTTCCTGCGAACATAAAAACAAATTTATTTTTTATTGACTATTTACAAAATAAAAGTTTTCTTGAAATATTTAATGTTTGGAAAAATTTAAAATCAAAAAAACCAAATTCAAAACTTGATTTAGTTTCTCTAGAGCTCATTCAATTTATTTTAAACCAGAATAATGATTGATGCTTTACTAAGGAAAATTGAATTTAATTTTGAAGTAGATTCAAATGATAATTTTGAATATATAGCAAAGACAGTATCAAACTTCTCAAAAAGTAAATTAAATTCTGTTATTGAAAAAACAATTAAGAAATCGAGGCTTAATATTAACGGAGATAATTATGTAATTAATAAAATTGAAATTAATTTACCAGAACTAAATATTAATGAATTTCATTTAGTATTTGACTATATTGACTATGAATTAACAAAAAGGCTTCAAGAATTATTTAGTAATCGCAAAAAAATAATTAAAAAAAGATCATTTATTGATTTTATTGATGAATATTACAAATTTAGAAATGTTCCTTGGTGGATTAAATCAAATGAAAATCTAGATTTTTTATTTACAAATAATACTGGTTATAATTTTTCAGAAAAAGTGAGAATAATCTCAATTTTATCTAAAGATTTTAATTTTTTTAAAAAAATATTTTCATTTTTTTCTAAAGAGCAGATGAATTCAATAATTAATGATTTAACTAATCATAAAAGTTTCCATTACGATAAAATCATAAACATTAAGCAAAGGATACATAATATTAAAGAGGATAATATTGATACTATTGATGAAATGTTTATTATTTATTCGTCACTTAAAAAATCATTAATTTATTTAGATAAGCCTTTTGATATTAAGTCTGAAATTCAAAATGAAATTTCATTTGAATATTTTAATGATGATGTTTTATTCAACAATCGATTAAAAATTTATGACGAATTTAAATTTTATAATCCAATTAAAGAATTAAAAAAAATTTCTCTAAAAAAGGATTTGTCAAAATTATTCTTTTTAATTAATCAAAAAAGTTTAAGAGAAGTCTTAAATTTTGATGTTTTTATTAAAAAAGTTTTTGTAGATGTAGATTTTTTTTTGAAAATATTAAAATTATTTAGAAATAATGATGAAGTTATCATACTTCTATCTAAAATATCAACCTATAAAAAGTTTAATTCAAATTTCTTGAGATTAATAAGAAAAATTGATTTAAATTTTAAAAACATTGAAGAAATTTTTATCGCCAATAATTTAAAACTTCCAATTGTAAATTTAAATGATAATGAGATTAAATCATTCATCAGATACAAATTTTTAAAGTTATTTTCATCTATTTTAAATTATCAAATAAATAAGCTTGAATTTTACCAACAACTCATTTTTGATTTTATTAAATATAAAAATATTGTATCAAAAATAGAACTTAAAATAAAAGATAAATTAATTTATGACTCTGATTACTATCAAATTTTAATATCCATAAAAAAATCTTATCCTTTCAATAATATTAGCTCAGTTCGCAGATCTGATGTTTTCTACATGGATATGTATGATCATATAATTAGATCTAAAAAAGATATTTTTTGGATCAATAGAAAAAGCTTTGACAAAACTGAAATTTTAAGATTTATAAAGAAATCAGTTGAAAATAATGACAAATATTTCATTAAGATTATTTATGATAATATTATTTTAAATAAAAATTATTTTAAAAAATTAATAAAAATTGATCCTTATTTATTTATTAATTTACTTTACAGAATCGTTAGAGAAAAAAAAGATTTTAAAACTTATTATGATGATAAAGATTTATTAATAAGTCATATTCTTCAGCAATTTTATGATACAAAAAATTTAGATTCATACATTCTCAGCAATGACAATAAGATAACTAGTTATTTAGATCTGGACTCAATTAATAAATCTAATATTGAATTAAATAAGATTTTTAATGATCTTGATTTGTTTTCTTATTACATAGAGTTTGGATCATTACCTTTTTTATACAATAAAATAAATGAAAAAAAGTTAAAAAAAATCTTCTTTGATTCGATAATAAAAAATAGGCCAGTACTAAAAAAGTATTTATTTAATTGGTCAAAATCAAGTTTTAAAATTGAAAGATTTGTGAATCTTTTGATTGAAAATAAAGAAAAAACAAAATATTTAATAAACGTAAATAAAAAGTTATTAAGTATTATCTATCATGATTTATTTTCTTTTTTAAGAATTGTACTAGAAATTTCAAAAGAATATGGTTTGTTGGATGCTAAATTTTTTGAAGATAATTTTTTCAAAATTTTAATAAAAAAAGTTTTTATCAGTTGGACTAACTATAAATTTATAATTCATAATCCAATTAAGTTTTTGACTTTTACTTTTAAAGATGATTTTATTAATTTAAAAAATATTAGTGCAAAACTGAACATTAATAATTCTAATCAATTATTAAAAAAAGTAGAAAAGAACTACATAATTCAATTTAGAGAAATTATTATTGATCAAATTATTAATAAAAAACAAATAACTTTTACTGAAACTATTAATTTAAAAAATGAACTTAGTATTGGAATTGTTATCTCTAATTCAGGTCTAGTATTGTTTTGGCCATATTTAAAGACTCTTTTTATGAGACTTGGTCTATTAAATGATGAAAAAAAGGAATTTATTGATGATATTTCTCGAAATAAAGCAATTTTAGCTACTGATTATATTGTTAATGGCAAATTTTCTGTTGAAAAAGATTTCATTTTAAATAAAATATTATGTGGAATCGAATTAGATTGGATTATTGATGAAAATATTAAGCTCAATGAATATGAAATTGAAATTTGTGATAGCGCTATTACTGCAGTCTTAAATAATTGGAAAAAAGTTAAAACTATAACAACCTTAAGGGATTGGTTTCTAAAGAGAGAAGGTGTTATAACTCTAAAGGATGAAGTATACATTCTTGATGTCGAAAAAAAACCTTTTGACATTTTTTTAAAAACCCTTAGTTGGGGTTTTTCAAACATAAAACATTCATTAATGAGTAAAATGTTAGTAGTAAATTGGAAGTATTAATTTATGAATCATAACCCAACTTCAAAATATCTAAACTCACTTACAATAGCAAGGGAAAGGGAATGGTTAAAATCATTAATTGATTTTAGAATAAATAATTA
>MDTB01218338.1_pt1 | contig 18043 bp, 22 predicted proteins | sample 811161 | NCBI WGS metagenome assembly MDTB01 (sample SAMN05326650, study PRJNA326480) | marine metagenome | isolation source: seawater | place: Mediterranean Sea | collected 2009
GTATAAAAAATATTAACTTTATATTTATCGACAATTTGCCACCATCTTGAGCTGTCGGGATAAGTTGGAATTCCTTCAAACATTATAGTTGTAGCTCCATTCGATAGAGGTCCATAAATTATGTAACTATGACCTGTCACCCAGCCTATGTCGGCTGTGCACCAATAAACATCTTTATTCTTATAATCAAAAATATATTGATGCGTCATCGATGCGTAAACCATATAACCACCAGTAGTGTGCAAAACTCCTTTAGGTTTTCCAGTAGAGCCTGAAGTGTAAAGAATAAATAATGGATCCTCAGCACCCATTTCTTCTGGTTCACATTTATTCGGTACTTTAGAAATCATTTCTTCATAAGATACATCTCGCTCATGATCCCAGTTTACTTGATTTCCGGTTCTTTTAATTACTACGCATTTTTTAACATTTGGACATTGTAACAGAGCCTCATCCACAATTTGTTTAAGTGGAATAATTTTTCCCCCTCTTACACCTTCGTCAGCTGTCACTAGGAAGTTTGACTCACAGTCATTAATCCTCGTTGCTATGGAGTCAGGAGAAAAACCCCCAAAAACAATTGAATGGACGGCACCTATTCTAGCGCAAGCTAACATGATGTAAGCAAGCTCAGGAATCATTGTTAAATAAATTGTTACTTTATCTCCCTTTTGAACTCCAATATTTCTCAAGCCATTAGCAGCTTTACAAACATTTTTATGTAATTCTTTGTAAGTAATTTTTTTTGAATTTGAAGGATCATCACCAACCCAAATTATAGCAGTTTTTTTTCCATTTTTTTTAAGATGGCGATCAACACAATTAGATGAAGCATTTAATGTACCGTCATAATACCATTTAATTCTTACTTCATCTTTACTATACTTGACATCTTTAATCTTAGTGTAAGGTTTAATCCAAGAAATTCTTTTGCCTTCTTTATTCCAAAATTTGTCATTTTCTTTTATGGATAAGTTATATTTTTTATTATATTTTGATTTATTCACATAAGCTTGTTTTGCCCACTTATCTGTTACTGGAAAAACTGAGCTACCATCATCATCGAAAGAAGATATTTTACTTGATAATTTTTTTTTTAATAATTTTTTTCTTTTATTAGACTTTTTAGATCTAGATTTTTTAGATCTAGACTTTTTACTTTTTATTTTTTTTCTAGATTTTTTTTTAATCTTACTTTTTCTGCTTCTTTTAGACAATGTAAACTCCAGTAATTTTTTTTAAAAATTTGATCAGATTCTACCCATCTTACATATTATTTTCCAGCTTTTAGTGTCTATTGGCATAACAGATAATCTGCTTTGTTTTACTAACTGTATATGACGAATATCCTTATTTTTTTTAATATTTTTAAGATCTACAGCTCTTCTCAGTTTTTGTTTAAACCTAACCTGAACAGCTAAAAATCTTTTACTTTTATCTGTTTTGTCTAAAAACGCTTTTTTTATAATTTCAACTATTCCCACAATTTCTTTACCTATGTTGGAATGATAGAAAAAACACAAATCCCCTTTTTCCATTTTTTTCAGGTTATTTCTAGCTTGATAATTTCGAACCCCGTCCCAAGCAATTCCTTTAGAACCGGCTTTTTTTTGTTGTTCAATGGACCAAACGTCCGGTTCAGATTTGAGTAGCCAATATTTCATTGGTAAATTAATAAACCTTTGTTATAAAAATTATTCTAAATAATGTATCTTATTACTCTTAAAAAACTAATCAATGAAATTATTTCAAAATTCAAAACTTAAAAAATTTTTAAAATTTTTTTATAAGTTTATTATAACAATATATATTTTTGAGTCCGTTCCAAAAATAAGAAAAAAAATTAAGACTAAACTCAAAATATTTCACATTTTTAAAAAAAATAAGATTTCAAAAAATAAAATTTTAAAAAACTATTTTAATACATGCCGTAATAAAACTAATAGATTTAAACACTCAAGCTTTATTGGCATAATTAGTAATAAAAGTATTATCTGTTCAGGATGGATTCACCAATCAAAAAACTCTAGATGGAATATTGAAGAAATTGATAAAAAAGTTTTTTTAAAAAATGAGAAAGTTCTTTATGATTTCTTTACTAATAAAAAATTTAGGAATAGAGGGTATTACAAATTATTATTAAAGATAATACAGAATAAATATTTAAATAGAAAATTAATAATCTACACCGTATCTAGTAACAAGCTTAGTAAGAAAGCAATTTTAAATTCAGGTTTTAATTTTAAAAAAATCCTTAGAAAATTTTAGATAATTTTTAAATTATTTCTAATGCCACTTCATTTTCGCAGAAGGCAATATATTTAAATTCTCCTTCGGAAAATATTTCTGCGAAGGCTTTATACTCTTCCTTTTTCCAATTAGGATGACCATAAAATTCATCAAATAAAATAACAGAACCCTTTTGTAAAAAGGGTTTTATTTTCTCCAAGGCGTATTTTGTTGACTCGTATGTATCCATATCCATGTGGGCAAAAATTATTTTTTTACTAGAATTTTTTTTAAGAAATTCTTCTAAAGTTTCTTGGATTTTTCCTTCAATCAATTTAACGTTATTTAAAACTTTAGGAATTTTTTTTTGTAATGACAAAGAACCTTTAGGAAAGAATTCGTGTGTTAACCAATCTTCCTCTAAACCCTCAAATGAGTCAAAACCATAAATCTCAGCCTTGTGTCTCGAAAGGTATTTCGCAAATAAATTTATGGAATTGCCTTTCCAAACTCCAAATTCTAAAAAGAGATTTTTTTCAGTTCCATTATTATATGCTTTATAAATTGAAAAGTTTCTTATATCATCAACTTTTCTAAAAATAGATGAATTTTCCATATCCTTCTTAAAAAAATCATAGCAATCGTCTGCCATCTTTTCATAATATTTATCGATAGCATTTTTGCTTTGAGTTTTTAATTTAAAATTAAGTTCAATGAAATAAAGTAAAGATCTTAATTTTTCTTTTATATAGTTTTTCATCTAGGTTAATGGTTGTTTATTTATTATTCTATTCTAACTAATAATTCTAGTAATAAATCTGTAAAGTTTTTTTACAAATAAAATTTTCTTTAATAAATTTTTTACTATTAGATAGGAGAAGATTGGTATTCCGTAAAAATCATTACAACCTACATAATTTAAAAGATGATTATGATTGTTAGAAAAGTCTTTTTTATAGGGTTCGTCGCCTATAGTAAAATCAAGTTTTTTTAATCCATTATCAAGTGACCATTTAATTAATTCAAAGAGTAAAATTCTACCTGGTGAAAACTTGTAATATTCATTATCTAGAATTGTTGGAATTAAATGATAAAAAGTATCTTTGTGTACAACACCCCAATGATAAGTGATGGGCTCACTATTAATTTCAATAGAAGAAATATGAATTTTGAAATTGCTCTCTCTTAATTCACAACAATCAATATAAAAACTCTTGTCTGAGTCTTTAAAAATATTTTTTTGTTTTAAACTCCTCAATCTGTTAATTTTCTGATCTATTATTACTTTTGTAACTTTTATTTTTTCTTCATCTCTAAAGATCTTTAATTTCATTTCTCCGTTTTTTTTAAGATTATTCACTCTTCTTTTTGTGTCATCTAGAAATTTTTTTTTAAAATTCTTTGAAAGCAAATTTTCATAATTTTCATCGAGCGCTAATGAACTAGTAAAATAGTCAGTATAACATCTTAAGTAGTCAGCAAATGGATTTTTTATTTTACCGATGTATTCAGGTTGGTTTTTAAATTCAATTAAATTAAATTTAGGAAGAGTTTTTTTTATTAAATTCCAAATAATTAAAAAATCATTTTTTTCTATGAAATTATTTTTGAGGAATAAACCCGCCATATAATCTGATTTATTTTCACCTTGCCATTTTAGAATATTTACTCCCTTAGTATTTTGAATACACATTGGAAGAATCATTAACAGCTTATTTTTTTTGTAAACTAAAATATTTAAAATGACTAAAGAATTTTTATTTATGAAACTAGTGTGCCAGCAGTTGAGCCAATCATAACTTTGAAAAAAATAATTTTCTGATTGATTTTCAAATTCTATCCAAATTTTTTTTAGTTTTTCATCAAAATTGTTAAAAATTTTTATTTCAAATTCCATTTTAATCTAATTTTAATCCTGGACCTTTCATATAAGGAGCGGATTTATCTAAAGGCCATCTTGATTTTGCAGAAAAACTATAATCATTTTTTTTGTTTTTCTTAAATCTCTGTATCCCAGCCCAGGCGATCATGGCAGCATTATCTCCACAAAATTTTAAAGAAGGAAATATCGGAAGAAAGTATTTGTCTTTACAAATACTTGATAAACCCTCTCTTATGGACTTATTCGCAGCTACACCTCCAGCCACTACGAAGGGATATTTTTTATTTAGAGACAAATTTTTTCTGAATAAATCCATCGCTACTAAAGTTTTTCTTTTTAAGATTATATTAATTGTATTTTGAAAAGATGCAGCTAAATTATATTTCATTTTTTCTGAATTTATTTTTTTTGTTTCTCTAAGGACAGCAGTTTTGAGACCAGCAAAAGATAAATTACAACCAGCCTTATTAATGATTGGTTTAGGTAGTTTAAAGAAGTTTTTATCACCTTTTTTTGCAATTTTTTCCACTTTCTCCCCACCAGGATAATTGAGACCGAGCATTTTGCCAGTTTTATCAAAAGCTTCTCCTAACGCATCATCAATTGTTGTGCCCAACTGTTTATATTTTCCTAACCCTTTAACCGCTAAATATTGGGAGTGACCACCGGAAATTAATAAAAGTAAATAAGGGAAATTAATTTTATTTTCTAAGCCCGGACTAAGTGCATGACCTTCTAAGTGATTAATAGCAAATAAGGGTTTTTCCGAAAAAGCCGCTATTGCTTTACCAATATTTAATCCGACGTTTAAACAAACTATAAGACCTGGGCCGGCAGTTGACGCAATGCCATCTAAATCTTTTAAAGCTAAACCACTATCCTTTAAAGCTTTATCAATTATAAAATCTATTTTTTCCACATGTGCTCTAGCAGCTAATTCTGGTACCACACCCCCGAATTTTCCATGCTCCTCAATTTGACTGGAAACAACGTTTGATAATACTTTTGGTAATTCGTTATTTTCTTGGGTAACAATAGATGCGGCAGTTTCATCACAACTAGTTTCAATTCCTAAAAATGCAAGTTTTCTTTTCATCTTATTATGAGCTAAATAATAGAATAGTATAAGATATATAACTTAAATATATAAACATATAATGAAAAAAATTATAATTGGAGCAAGAGAAAGTAAACTATCCTTAGTTTATGCGAATAAAGTGAAAAATTTAATATTAGAGAAAGAAACAAATTTATCTAAAGACAGCTTAATTATTAAAACAATCAAAACTTCAGGTGATATTTTTAAGGATAAAAAACTTTCTGAAATCGGTGGAAAAAAATTATTTTGTAAGGAAATAGAAGAAAGTCTTTTAAGCAAAGAGATAGATATTGCGGTTCATGCCTTAAAAGATATGGAAGTAGAAGATGAAAAAAATTTAATTATAGGCTCTTATATAGAAAGAAACGATCCTAGGGATGCTTTCATAAGTTTTAATTATAATTCTTTAAAAGAATTAAATAACAATATAGTTGGCTCATCTTCAAGAAGAAGAGAACTTCAGCTTAAATTAATTAATAAAAACATCAAGGTGAAGCAAATCAGAGGAAATGTTGACACTAGAATTAAAAAACTTAAAGAAAATTTTTATGACGGAATAGTTCTTGCCATTGCAGGTATAAAAAATTTAGGTTTAGAAAAAAATGTAAAAGAAATATTTTCATTAGATGATGTGATTCCTTCTGCTGGACAAGGTGTTATTGCGGCACAATGTAGGAAAGAAGATGAAAGAATAAAAAAAATTTTAAATAAAGTTAATAGCCCCATAACTAAACAATGTTCAATATCCGAGAGGAGCATGCTTAAGACTATAGGTGGAAATTGTGATACAGCTGTTGGTGCTTTAGCAACTGTGATAGGTGATGAAATAAAACTAACAGCTCAACTTTTTTCAGATTCTGGTGATGAATTTTTTTTTCACCAATTAAAAGGAAAAAAAGAAGATGCAATTAAAATTGGAACAACAGTTGGAAATGTTTTATTAAAAAAAGCAGGATCAAAATTTAAGAAAAAATAATGAATATATTAATTACTAGACCTTTAATTGACTCTGAAAATTTAATGGAGAAACTTTTCTCAAAAGGACATAAAATTTTACATATTCCAACCTTAAAAATTTTATCTATTAAAATTAAACCAACTAATCCAAATGATTTTGATGCTTTTGTATTTACAAGTGCCAATGCCATAAGAAATTTAAAACTTTCAAAGGAAAATAAAAAAATTTTTTGTTTTTGTGTTGGGTCAATCACAGAAAAAATAGCTAGACAAAAAGGCTTTCAAAACACTTTCTCAGCAGGCGGAACAGTTAATACTTTAAAAAATTTAATTATGAGTTCAGAACAATTAAATGAAAAATCCAAAATCGCATATTTTTGTGGAGATAATATTTCTTACAATCTTGATGAAGATTTAGAAAAAGAGGGCTTCAAGGTAAAAAAAATAGTTAATTATCTTGCTGAAAAAATAACTGATCTAAGCGCTGAGAGCAAAAAGATAATTGAAAACAATGTTCCAGATTTGATATTCATTTATTCCCTGAGAAGTGCTCAAAGTTTTGTTGAAATTAGCAAAAATTATTCTTTGTATCCAATAATGACAGGATCGACTGTTATGTGTATAAGTAAAAAAGTTGCAGACTTTTTTAAATCTAAAGGATGGAAAAAAATTGAAGTTTTTAACCCTGGTGATGAATTATTAAAACTATAGGAATTTATTGAATGAACGTATTAGACCAATTTAAAGATTTATTTATAGAAATTTGGCAACAAGGTATTGCTGGAGTTAATTTTACTCAAATTGGACTAGCAATCGGAATTTTTCTATTTTTTTTATTATTACGAGGTTTGATTGCGAAGTTTATTCTTCAAAGATTAAAAAATTATGTAGCAAAAACTTCAAATAAATTTGATGATGCTTTAGTAGAAGCATCAGCTGGTCCAGTGAAATTCATTCCAATAGTTCTTGGAATATTTATAGCAACATCTTATATGGACTTCGAAGGTAAGATGAATATTTTTGTTGATAATCTTAATCGTTCTTTAATAACAATCTTAATATTTTGGTTAATCCATCAAATTGTAGAACCAATTACTTTTTTGATTAAAAGAGTGGAAGAGTTACTATCTAGAGATTTACTCAATTGGGTTATTAAAGCGAATAAAATTTTAATTATTTTTTTTGGTTTTGCTGCCACATTAGATATTTGGGGAATAAAAATTGCTCCAATAATAGCTGGATTAGGCTTATTCGGTGTCGCAGTTGCACTTGGGGCGCAAGATTTATTTAAAAATTTAATTTCCGGAGTTTTAGTTTTAGTAGAAAAAAGATTTAAGATAGGAGACTGGATATATGTAGAGGGAATTATCGAAGGAATCGTCGAAAGAATAGGTTTTAGATCAACTGTAATTAGAAAATTTGATAAGTCAATCGCAACAATACCCAACGCATCATTTGCAGAGAATGCAGTGGTTAATATAACCGAAACAACAAACTGGAGGATTAGTTGGATTATAACTTTGCAGTATAGTTCAACAGTAGAACAATTAAAAAAAATTAGAGATCAAATCGAAGATTTTATAACTACAAATAAAGATTTTAAAATTGGAGAAGACACCGAACACGCTGTTCGAATAGATAAGTTTTCTGATAGTTCAATAGACATGTATGTTAGATGTTTTACTGTAACAGATGATTGGGGAGAGTGGTTGAAAGTTAAAGAAAGATTAGCTGTCAAAATAAAAGAAATTGTTGAAAGTAATGGAGCATCATTTGCTTTTCCAAGCACTTCTATTTATGTGGAGAAAAAATAATGAAATCGATTTTAATATTATTTGATAACATTATAACTCTATATATATGGGTATTAATTATAAATGCTGTAATAAGCTGGTTAGTTGCATTTAATATTTTAAATACCAGTAATCGTTTTGTTTATTCTGTATTAGAGGTTTCTTACAAACTAACAGATCCACCTTTAAATTTTATAAGGAGATATTTGCCAAACCTTGGATCTATTGATATTTCTCCAGTAATTTTAATATTAGCTTTAATGTTTTTAAGAAATTTGGTTTTTGAATTACTTGCACCTGCGATGTTTTAAATATGATAATTGATGGAAAAAAAACAGCAGAAGATTTAAGAAAAGATTTAAAGAGGAAAATATCAGAACTAAAATCTACATATAATGCTGTTCCAGGATTATCTGTAATCTTAGTTGGAGAAGATCCAGCTAGTAAGATTTATGTAAAAAATAAAGAAAAGTTTGCAAAAGAAGTTGGATTGAATTCTGAAGTTATTAGATATCCAGCAAACTTAGAGGAAAAAGTGCTTTTAAATAAAATTAAAGATCTTAATAAAAATACAAAAGTTTCAGGTATTTTGGTTCAATTACCTCTTCCTAGTCATATAGATAAAAAAAAAGTTATAGATACGATAGACCATGCAAAAGATGTTGATGGCTTTCATCCTATGAATGTTGGAAATTTATCGTCGGGTTATAAAAGTAATATTCCATGCACACCTCTTGGGTGTAGCATATTGCTTAAAAAAGTTGAAAAAAATCTTAACGGCAAACATGCTGTAGTAATTGGACGTTCAAATTTAAATGGAAAACCGATGTCACAATTACTCTTAAAAGAAAATTGTACTGTAACAATTACTCATTCAAAAACAAAAAATTTAAAGGCAGAGTGTCTCAGAGCAGATATAATAGTTGCAGCAGTAGGAATACCTAAATTGGTCAAAGGAGATTGGGTAAAAAAAGGGGCAATAGTTATAGATGTTGGGATTAACAAAACCGAATCGGGTATAGTGGGTGACGTAGATTTTGACGAGGTTTCAAAAGTGGCAAAAGCAATTACACCTGTTCCAGGCGGTGTTGGCCCAATGACAATAGCGTGTTTACTACAAAATACAATAAACTGCTTCAAAAGATCTAATATTTAAAAATTCTCATTTGTATATTTTATTTAAATGAAATTATTTTTAATTTTAGGCAATCATTTATTTAACACAAAATACTTAAACAATTTTAAAGATCATATTTTTTTTATGGCAGAAGATTTTGGCTTATGTACTTTTGAAAAACATCATAAACTTAAAATTTTATTATTTTTGTCTTCAATGAGATCGTTTAGAGATGAACTCAAATCAAAAAATTTTAACATAATTTACAAAGATACAAAAAAAGATTTTAAACTCCCATATGAAAAAAAATTAGAAAAGATTATTAAAGAAAAAAAAATAAAAGAAATTAGTTTTTTTGAAATCGAAGATAAAAGTTTTGAAAAAAAAATTTTTAATTTGTCAAAAAAAAGCTCTCTTAAAGTGAATCAGATTCAGTCTCCCATGTTTGTTTTTAATAGAAGTGAATTTAAAAATTATCTTTCACAAAATAAAAAACCTTTTATGGCGAATTTTTATAAAATTGCTAGAAAAAAAATGGATCTTTTAATGAATAAAGACGGAACTCCAAAAGGAAACAAATGGAGTTTTGATGATGAAAATAGAAAAAAAATTCCTAAAAATATAAAAACACCTTCTATTTCAAAATTTAAGGATACAAAAGAAACATTAATTCTAAAAAAATTTATTGAATTAAATTTTAAAAACAACCCAGGAGAAACTGAAAATTTTTGGTTCCCAACAACTCGAAAAGATGCTCACAAGTGGCTAGATGAATTTTTAAGAGATAGGTTAAAATTGTTTGGTGATTATGAGGATGCTGTCAGTGATAAATCTAATATTTTATTTCATAGTGCCCTGAGTCCACTAATAAACATTGGCTTAATAACACCAGAGGAAATAATTAATAAACTTAAAAAAATAGAAAAAAAAATACCTATGAACTCTTTAGAAGGTTATATCAGGCAGATTATAGGTTGGAGAGAATTTATGAGAGGAATTTATCAAAATTTTAATGAACATTTAGAAAAAACTAATTTTTTTAATCATAAAAGAAAAATGAAAAATAATTGGTATAAAGGAAACACAGGATTGCCTCCGCTAGATCATGCTATATCTAATGCTGTTAATTATGGCTGGTCACATCATATTGAACGTCTTATGATATTAGCTAATATTATGAACTTGTGTGAAATTAATCCTAAGCAAGTTTACAAATGGTTCATGGAAATGTTTGTAGATTCTTCAGACTGGGTCATGGTTCCAAATGTTTATGGCATGGGATTATTTAGTGATGGTGGAATATTTGCAACAAAACCTTACATATGTGGCTCAAGTTATTTTTTAAAAATGATGCATTTTAAAAAAGGCCCTTGGTGTGATGTGATGGATGGTCTTTACTGGAGATTTATTGATAAGAATAAAAAATTTTTCTTAAAGAATCCTAGGCTAGCAATGATGGTGAGAGTTTCTGAAAAGATGAATAAAGATAGAAAATCACGAATACTAAAAGCTGCAGATAAATTTATTAAGGAAAATACAAATTAAATGAAAAATAAGGTTTTTTTTAATAATGCTTGTAATATTTGTAGAGTTGAAATTAATCATTATAAAAAATATTCTAATGAAAATATTGAATGGGTTGATATTACTAACAACAAAGAAGCTTTACAAATAACTTCAAAATCATACAAAGCACTTTTAAGAAGAATGCATGTAGCCCAAGACGGTAAGATAATTGAAGGTGCAGAGGTATTTTTGATTATTTGGAAAAATATTCCTAAATATAATTTTTTATATAAAATATTTAAGTTAAAACCCATGTTTTTTTTTCTAAATATCTTCTATGAAATTGCTGCATATTTTTTATTTTTAAAAAACAAACATCTCCTTAAGTGATAAAAAAAACTAATCTTCCTTTAAAGACCTGTCACGTTTGCAATAAACCTTTTGCTTGGAGAAAAAAATGGAGATTAAACTGGAAAAAAGTTAAATATTGCTCAAAGAAGTGTGCTAAATCTAAATAAGATTAACAACTTTATCAGTTAAGGTTAAATTTATTAAAAATTTTAATTATATTATTTTTAAAATTAAAAAAACCTTTATTCGAAAACTGCCAAGCAAATTTATCCTCATCTCTTAAAATAAAATTTAGTTTTAAATTTTGTTTTTTTTTCATGCTGTTTATAAAAGAATAATTTTCGCCAACACAAGGATGAATCATGTCAAAAGATTTTATTTTTTCTATTATAGGTTGGAATTTAACCTCATCTATCAATTGAATTTTATTAAATCTTTTTTTTTGGTCTTTGATTAATTGTATTTTGTAATCAAATATTTTTTTTTCGAATTTTATCTTTCGAATTTTATTACTCAATAAAATCAAATAAATATTTTTGTATTCTTTCAACTTTTGATTTTCTAAATTTAACTCATTTTCAAAAACTATTAAATTCTCATTTGACCCAGCTTCATAATTTAAATTTAAAGGCCTCAATCTATATTCTCTTCTATCTGTTAATGGTAAAGCGTTCTCGTTAAGCTTTACACTTTGATATCTTTTATTTGTAAATTTACTTATATTCCATGCATGAGCGATATAATTTTTACCTTTAGTTTGAAGCCCCGCAACCCATCTCCAGCTTAATGTGTTTGAGGCTGCATCACCGTCTAATAGATGTTTTATAAAAAACTCTGCACCTTTTTGCCAAGGTAACCGTAAAGTAAAAATCCAAATACTAGCAAACCACATTCTTGTATGATTATGTAAATAATTATTTTCTTTTAATTCTTTTACCCAATCATTAAAACATTGAATTTGAGTTTCTCCATTTATAGCTTTTTTATAATCATTGTTTTCTTCAATATTTTTTAAATCTTCTATAAAATCTGACCAAACTTGAGGTCTCAGCTCTAACCATCCTTTCCAATAAACTCGCCAAAAAATTTCTTGGATATATTTTTCAACTTTTTGGTACTGGAATTTTGATAAAACTTTTTTTGTAACTTCGTATTCAGTTATTAATCTATGAGAAATATATGGAGATAAACATGAAACATTCGATTTATCATCAGGCCCTAAATCAAAATTTCTTTTTAAACTGTAACTTGATAATTCTTTTTTTATGAAATTATCAAGCTGATTTAAAGCTCCTCTTCTTGAGATTTCGAATTTCATTAATCCTCGTCATCCCTCCAGTCATCTATAAATAGCTTCCAACAAGCAAATGACACACAAATTATTCCAACACAAAAACCTAAAAGAACTCCATTTTTTTTACCTAAATAAATTGCTCCATAATGAGCACTAAGAATTGGTGGCAAAACTAAAATTGCACCAATTATTAAATATCGAATTACAAATGGTGGCTTTTTAAAATTGAATTTCATTTTTGTTTACAATTGATTTAATTCTTTAATAAATAATTTAAAACAATTAACCAAGCTTAAAAAAAACAGTTTTGTCACAGAGACTTTATCTCTCATAATCTATATTAAAAATCATGTGCCCAGTTTGTTGGATAAGTGGATTTATAGCTGCTCTTTTTGGTGGTTCAATGTTGGCTGTAGTTAATCATCCAATATCATGGATCTTGAGTTTTTTATTAATTTTATATGGTTTATTTAAATTCTACGAAGCAAAAAATAGGGGGAAAAAAATGTTAGAAAAAACTAAAATTCAAAATAAAAAAATAATAATAAGATTTGTTCAAGGAGTATTGGTTGGATCATTCGTTACAGCTGCTATCTTTTATAGCTTAACTTATAAAGAACATGAAAGAATGCACGATTTATTAGAAAAACATGGAATAGAGAACCATGAGCATTAAGAGTTATAATTTTAAAGTTCGTTAGATTTACTATTGTCTAATTTTAAGTACTTACTGTTTCGAAAACGAATAATCACTGTAGCTGCCGCTACTATTAAAATTGCTGAAGAAATATAAACTAAAGTTGCTGGATCATCATTTTTATCTTGAAGAATTATATATCTAGCCAACGCTGTGATTGCTATAACCATTGGATAAGTAATTCTTACAGATCTTGTCTCCCAATATGATCTCACTAAACCTATTACCTCGATATAAATAAACATCAATAATAAGTCTGCTAATGAGATAGTCTGATTTAAGTACATTTCTTTTACTTCTAAAATAAATGCAATGATAGTTGCAAAAAGAACGAACACAACTGCTACTAACTGTATATTTCTTATTGTTGAGTTCATAAAATTAAATTCAATTATAGTTAAAAAAGTTTACGTAATCTTTTTGAGTGAAATTTTATAAAATTTTCCACCTTTTTTTTGTTAAAAAATTTGTTTTCTTCAAATGAAACCTTTTTCATAGAATAAGCCTTATTATTAGTTCTTCTTGAGAGAATTACAACATTTCCTTTAAAGATTTTTAGGACAACTTGTCCCTCTACTTTAGATCTATTTTTATCAATTATTTTTTGAAGTTTCATACGTTTTTTTGAAAACCAATACCCATTGTAAACAAGTTCTGCATAAATAGGCATAATTCTCTCTTTGTCGTGCATAGTTTTTTTATCTAAAGTAACTGACTCAATAGCTCTATGAGCGAAATATAATACGGTTCCCCCAGGTGTTTCGTAAACTCCTCTAGATTTTATTCCAATAAATCTATTTTCAACTAAGTCTACTCTTCCGACTCCGTTATTACCTGCTATTTCATTTAATTTTTTTAAAAGCTTTTCTGGTTGGAGTTTTTTTCCATTTAACGAAATTGGATCACTATTTTTAAAATTAATTTTTATAATAGTAGGCTTATTGGGAGCTTTTTCTAAATCTTTTGTTCTTTGAAATATAAACCTTGGTGCAGAATTTTTAGGATTTTCTAAAACTTTTCCTTCAGTAGATGTATGAAAAATATTATCATCTATTGAAAATGGAGGAGCTCCTTTTTTGTCTTTAGGAATAGTTATTTTATTTTGTTTTGCGTATTTAATTAAATCTGTTCTAGATTGTAACTTCCACTCTCTCCAAGGAGCAATAATTTTAATTCTTTTTCCAAAGTAAGAATAACCTAACTCAAATCTAATTTGATCATTACCTTTACCGGTCGCACCATGTGATACAGCAAAAGCTTTATTTTTTTTTGCAATATGAATTTGTCTTTTAGCTATTAAAGGCCTAGCTATAGATGTTCCTAGTAAATAACTTCCCTCATAAACAGCGTGGGCTCTAATCATTGGAAAGATGTAATCTTTTACAAAAATATTTTTTAAATCTTCGATGATTATTTTTTTTACACCTAATTTCTTGGCATTTTGTATTATTTTTTTTTTATTAATTACTTGTCCAATATCTGCAGTGTAGGCTATTACCTCAGCTTTATAATTTTTTTGAAGCCATCTTAAAATTATTGATGTGTCTAGGCCTCCTGAGTAAGCTAAAACAATTTTTTTCATTTAGCCACAGCTTTTCTTTGCTGTATTATAAGCTTTTGTAAAACCCATCATTGAATAATGATCTGTTGTTTCAGTTCCATTAGTCGCTTTTGCTATGACCATCAAATTAGTTGCTTTTTTCATTAATTTTATAAAATTTTTTTCTTCTCTACTATCAAGTAACCAAGCAAATTTATCCTGAGAGAAAAAATCAAAAGATTTTTTACCAGACTTTGCCCTTACCGATGAAGCCTTGTAAACATGTCCGCTTGTCAGACTCACTTCATCATTTATGCTTTGTGTTGGTCGGAATGTAACAAATAATCTTGAGTCATCTCTTTTAAAAGAAGTCGGAACTCTTTTTGCAGGAATAGTTTGAGCAAAACAAATTTTACCTTTTTCAGACGTTAATATAAAACTTTCCCAGTTTTTAAATTTTCCCACAGATTTTGGATTAACAGCCAAAACGTTATTACTTAGAATTAAAAAAAACACGATGTATGAGAATAATTTTTTGAGTTCCATAAATCAGTTTTTATACTAAAAAAAAAGTATTTCAATGGTTTGTGTATTTAAATTAGGGTGCGGGGTTAGGGTTATTGTTATGAACTAAATTAATTTTTTCCAAAATTTCTTCAGATAGGTCTATGTCTATACTTTTAATGTTTTCTTTTAATTGCTCCATTGTGGTTGCGCCAATAATATTACTAGTTACAAAGGTTTGAGAATTTACAAAGGCCTGGGCTAACTGAACCATTGTTATATTATATTCTTCAGCTAGCTCATAATATTTATCATACGCTTTCATTGCTAATGGATTAATCATTCTTTCCCATCCTTTAAATAACGTCATTCTAGAATTTTTAGGCATTTGACCGTTTCTATATTTGCCTGATAGAGCTCCAGCTGCTAGGGGGTAGTAAGCAAGAAGTCCACACTTTTCTCTAATTGAAATCTCGGACATTCCTATTTCATAAGTCCTATTAACCAAACTATAAGGATTTTGAACTGACATCATCCTAGGAAGATTTTTATTTTTTGATATCTCTAAATATTTTGAAAGACCATAAGGAGTTTCGTTTGACATTCCAATATATCTAATCTTTCCACTTTTTATAAATTTTTCTAATGCTTGTAAAATATTTTCAAAATTGTTCCATTCACCTTCATTATCATTTACTTTAAATTCCCTTCTTCCAAAGCAATTTGTAGATCTTTCAGGCCAATGTAGTTGATAAAGATCTATATAATCTGTTTTTAATCTTTTCAAACTATCATCTATAGCCTTGCCAATTTTTTTTTCAGAAAAGTTGTTTTTTCCACCTCTTATCCAGTCTAGACCTGGGCCCGCAACCTTTGAAGCTAGAATTATTTTTTCTCTATTTTTTCTTTTTTCAAACCAATTTCCAATTATTTTTTCTGTTTTACCATATGAGTCTTTAGTTGGAGGAACCGAGTAAAGTTCTGCTGTATCAAAAAAATTTATTCCTTGTTCAATAGCATAATCCATCTGTTCAAAAGCTTCTTTTTCAGTGTTTTGAGTTCCCCATGTCATAGTGCCAAGACAAATAAGGCTTACATTTAGATCAGTATTTCCTAATTTTTTGAATTTCATAAAATTGTAATGTTTTTTAAAGGAAAAATTACCTATTGAAAAGTTAATAAAATTTCTTATATTAGCTATATGGTTTTAAACAAACAAAGTTCAGCTACAAGATCTTCAGTATCAGATGCAATAATTGATCAAGGTCTAAGAGCTTATATGTTAAGAGTTTATAATTATATGAGCTCAGCATTAGCGTTGACAGGTTTTATTGCGCTTTTAACCGCGAAGTTCGCAGTAGAGTCTTTTGAGCCATTAATTTTAACTCAATTAGGTAATTCGTTATACAATTCAGGTTTAGCTTGGGTTGTTATGCTAGCGCCTTTAGGGGTGGTTATTTATATGAGTTTTGGAATAGCAAAAATGAGCGCTAGTAAAGCTCAAACTGTTTTTTGGATTTTTGCTGCATTGATGGGTTTATCACTTTCATCAATTTTTATAGCTTACACAGGAGCAAGCATCACAAGAGTTTTCTTTATCACAGCTGGAACTTTTGGAGCTATGAGTATTTACGGATATACAACAAAAAGAGATTTAACTAAATTAGGTTCTTTTTTGATGATGGGTCTTATTGGAATTATAATTGCTTCTATAGTAAATATTTTTATGAAATCAGAAATGATGTATTTCGTAATTTCTATTCTTGGTGTTTTAATTTTCGTAGGTCTTACAGCTTACGACACACAAAAAATTAAGAATATGTACATGGCTAGTGATAGCGGTGAATTGATGGGCAAAAAAGCTATTATGGGAGCTCTAACTCTTTACTTAGACTTCATTAATTTGTTTATAATGTTACTAAGACTTTTTGGTCAGAGAAGATAATTACTAAGAAATTATTTTATTACTTTCAAACTACTCCAACTTGTTTTATCAATCAAATAAGATAAATTTTCAGATCTTTTTATTATACTCCCATTTTTATCTTTTAAAATATACTTTTCTTTAAAACTTTTTGGTCTTAAGTTTTTAAAAATTCTAAAAACAGGTTTGTCAGATGCTCTTTGATAAACGTCAAATGAAACTTGTTTTTTTCCAAGAGAAAGCCCATAATCTTTCCAAGATCCATTTGAGACCATTTTCGCATATAAGTTTAATATAGTTTGAAACTCTTGCTTAATAAAAAAAATTTCTTTTTTTCCTTTTTTTTGATTATTTACTACAAGTCTTAATTTATTCATATTTTAAATTTATTTATCAGAGGTATTTGTAAAGCAGTGAAGAAAAAAGTTAGAGGTAAAATTCCCCAAACTTTAAAATTTACCCACACAGCCTCAGTTTGAGTTCTCCATACCAATTCATTTAAGATGGCTAAAAAAATAAAAAAAAGAGACCATCTTAAATTTAATTTATCCCAACCTTCTTCTGAAAGTTGAATTGATTTTTGTAGAAGAGTTTTAAGAAAATTTTTTTGGAAAAATTTTTTACCTAGAATTAAAATAAGAGCAAAAATTATATTTATAATTGTTGGTTTTAGATAAATAAATATTGGATTATTAAAATATAATGTTAATCCTCCAAAAATTGTAATTAGTATTCCTCCCGTTAAAGGTAAATATGGAATTTTTTTTTCCATCCAATAAATTATTAATACAGAAAATAAAGTTGCGATAATAAGCGGAGGTATAGCGACAGTTAGATCTTTTCCACCTTTATAGTAAACGACAAAGAAAATTAAAAGAGGACCAAAGTCAGTTATAAATTTTAATAAAGACTTATTCACACTTATCTTTTATCATAATTTTTATATTTATAAAAATTTATATGTTGATTTTTATTAAAATATAATTATCTTTAATTTAATGATTAGTGACAAAGCAAAATTTGCAATTGGCGAAATAGTAAAACATAAACACTTTGATTTTAGAGGAGTAATATACGATGTAGACTTTGAGTTTAACAATTCAGAGGAATGGTATCAATCAATCCCTAAAGACGTGAGACCAAGAAAAGA
>MDTB01014911.1_pt1 | contig 18042 bp, 17 predicted proteins | sample 811161 | NCBI WGS metagenome assembly MDTB01 (sample SAMN05326650, study PRJNA326480) | marine metagenome | isolation source: seawater | place: Mediterranean Sea | collected 2009
CAAGGGCAAGAGCACCGTGATCCACCTCATGGCGTTGGCCCTGATCGCCGACGGCCACGTCTTGGTCGAGGACGTCCCCGGTGTCGGCAAGACCAGCCTCGGCAAAGCACTGGCTCGAAGCGTCGAGGGCCGCTTCGGTCGAGTCCAGTTCACCCCCGATCTCCTCCCGACCGACGTCACCGGAGTGAGTGTCTGGAACCGAGGATCCGACACCTTCGAGTTCCGGCCGGGCCCGGTGTTCAGCAACGTGTTGCTGGCCGACGAAATCAACCGGGCGTCGCCGAAGACCCAATCCGCCCTCCTCGAGGCCATGGCCGAGCGACAGGTCACGTCCGACGGCATCACGCACCAGTTGGCATCGCCCTTCATGGTGATCGCCACCCAGAACCCGATTGAGCACGAAGGCACCTACGCGCTGCCTGAAGCCCAACTCGACCGGTTCTTGATGCGTCTTGAGATCGGTTACCCCGACCGCGCCGCCGAGTTGGAGATCCTCGAATCGCACGGCGATACCAGTGAGCCCGCCGACCAACTCGCACCGGTGCTGACCTCGGCCCAGATCAACGCCATGTCGACCTCGCTCGAACGCATCTACCTGGCTCCGGCGCTGCAGAGCTATCTCCTCGACCTCGCTGACGCCACTCGTCGCCACCCCGCACTGTCGCTCGGCATGTCACCCCGCGGTGTGCTGGCTCTGCAACGGATCGTTCGCGCTCACGCCGCAGCCGAGGGCCGTGCGTACGCCACGCCCGACGATGTCAAGAAACTCGCCTGGTACGTCATCCCCCATCGCCTACTCGTCACACCCGAGAGTCGCATGCGAGGCACACGGCCGATCGACATCGTCACGGAGATTCTCGACGGCGTTCCCGTCCCCCGCCCCGGCGGGGGCTGAGGTGCCGACCCGCACCGGCTGGGGGTTGTTGGTCGCCGGGGCCATCTTCGTGGTGTCCGGCCGTTTATTCGGTGCGATCGAGTTCCTCGTCGTCGGGATCGCAGCGGTAGCGGCAGTGGTCGTGGCCGTCCTGGTGCGCCAACTTCGACCCAGCCGACTTTCGGTCGTCCGCCAACTCACTCCCCCGCTGGTACCGGCCGGCGAACCAGCCCGCGTCGACCTCGAGGTGATCAACCGAGGTCGCGGCCGGTCCCCCGTGCTGCGACTGCTCGACGCCGTTGCTGGAAGCCGGGGTGTCGAGCTCGCGCTCGCCCCGATCGCCGGCAACGCTTCGGTCCACGGCGCCTACCGTCTGCCCACTACCCGTCGAGGGGTGCTTGACCTCGGGCCCATCCGGATCGACGACCTCGAAGGACTCGGGCTTGCGCGCAAGCGGCACCGCATCGACACTCGGGTTCGGCTGATCGTTCACCCGCCGATCGAGGCGCTTCCGCCGGCCCGTATCCCGGCCGGCGATGACCCCCTGCTCGGTGAGAAGGTCCGCCAATCGCTCGGTCTCAGCGATGAAGAGTTCGACGGGCTGCGGCCCTACGTGCCCGGCGACGACCTCCGCAAGATCCACTGGCCCAGCTCAGCACGCGGCGACGAACTCCAAGTGCGGGAGTTCCGTCCTCCCCGGCACGGCCGCCTCTCGGTCGTGATCGACACGCGACCCCCCGGCGACACCGCCCATGCCCTCGATCGCACCACATCGATCGCTGGGTCGCTCGCCGCTTCCGTGCTCGCGGCGGGCGATGCAACGCTCATCGAGACGACCGACGGCCGCTCGACCCCGCTCGTGTCGGGTAATCCGCAACTTGAGTCCCTGCTGGAGTTCCTCGCTCTCCTTGACGACGGTGCCGAACAGATCAACCCGGCCATCCCGGGCGGGGCCGGCACGGTCGTCGCTATTTCCGCCGACCCGATCCTCGCCTCGGACGCCGTCGCCCGCCGCCGCTTTGCCTTGCGGCTCCGAGCGGCCATCGTCATCACGCTCGACGCCGACTCGTGGGGCACCACGGCGTCAGATCCTGTCAGCACCGGCGAGTGGATTCACTTGAGCGGCCCGGGACAACTCGGAGCCCACTGGCGACTCGGGCGGCCGGCTTCGACCTTGGGGACACCATGAGTCCCCGCCGAATCACCGATGTCACCACCGAGATCGCTGTCGCCGCGCTCTCACTCGTCGTCACGTTCGGCCTTGCTCGCTTCTTCGTCGACCTGCGTTGGCGAGCTGACCTGGTCACCCTCGTCGTCGCATCCCACGTCCTGGCACTCATCGTGCGACGCAATGGTTTCGGGATGGGGATCTCGGCCGTGGTCAGTGCCGCCGGCATGTTGGTCGTCGGCAACGTCGTGTTGTTTCCCGAGACATCGGGATTGATCGTCCCGACTGGCGAGACACTGGACCTGCTGCGCTCCGACCTCAAAGCGGCGTGGAACGCCTTCGAACTCCAGCAGGCACCGGTAGAACCCCTCCGAGGCTTCGTCGCCACGGCAGGGCTTGCACTCTGGTGGGCTGCGGTGCTCGCCGACTGGGCTGCGTTCCGCCTCCGGTCGATGCTCGAGACCGTCACCCCGGCCACCACGATCTTCGTGTTCACCGTGCTCCTCGGCGACGGTAGCCATCCGGTGATCCACGCTGCGCTCTTCGCCGCTGCCGTTGGCGCTGTCATCTTGAGCCTGCGCCTCTCGCGCCAGGCTCGCGACAACGTGTGGGTCGACTCCGGCGCAGCGGCCGGACTCTCGTCGACGATGCGGGCGGGTGTGGTCGCCGCAGGAGTTGCCCTTGTGATCGGCATGGTGGCCGGCCCCGCATTGCCAGATGCGGGTGAGCAACTCCTCGATCCGTCCGAGTGGGACAACGGACCCGAGACCCGTCGGGTCACGAGCCCTCTCGTTGAGATCAGTGCCAGCCTGCTCGACCAATCCGAGCGTGAAATGTTCTCGGTGGGCGTCAATGGCCGCATGGATCGTCACTACTGGCGCCAGATGACCCTCACCGAGTTCAACGGCCGGGAGTGGCGTCGCTCAAGCAGCTTCGACGACGCCAACGGTCGGGTCCCATCCAATATCGCTTCCACCGTGAACCGAACGACCGTCCGACAAGAGATCACCACGACGGCCCTTGGCGGCATCTATCTGCCGGCAGCCTACGAGATCTCGAACGTTCTGACCTCGGGCAACGTCGAACTAGAGTACGAGGTCGAGACCGGCGCGTTGGTTGTGAAACGCGGGTTCGAGGGGCAGGCCCGGGCAGGCTTCACCTACGTCATCGAGTCTCAGGTTCCCAACTACGACCCGGCGGCGCTGCCGGCCACTGCGACCGACGGTCTCCGTGCCGACTTTGCCGCGGAACACACCCAGCTTCCAGAGGAATGCCTCGACGGTCAGACCACCATCAACGGCTGCTGGAATCCAGACATCACCCGTGCTGCTGAGGCGATCACGGAGGGCGCTTCAACGGATTACGAGCGAGTCGTGGCGCTCCAGAACTTCTTCGTCGACCCCAACAACTTCTCGTACAACATCAATGTCGCCCTCGACCACGACATCGACAGCATTGAGCGCTTTCTCTTCGACGTGCGCGAGGGCTACTGCGAACAGTTCGCCTCGACCTTTGCCGCCATGGCCCGTTCGATCGGTATCCCCACCCGAGTCGCCGTTGGCTTCACGTGGGGTGAGTGGGATGTCGCCCGCAGCTCCTACGTCGTGCGGGGCAAACACGCCCATGCCTGGCCCGAAGTCTTCTTCGCCGACGTCGGGTGGGTGGTCCTCGACCCGACCCCGGGTCGGGCGCCTGCCCACAACCAATCGTTCGCCCGGCTGACGCCGGCCCAGCTCGGCGAGAACGACGCCGGCAACCGAGAGCTCGGCGACGGCCTGGTCCCGACCACTCTCCCCGCTCCCACCCCGACCGGCGGCACCAACGCCGCTCCGGGTGCCCCCGACCAACCCGAGCCTGATCCCGACGACCTGCTCCCCGAGCCAGCCGGCGCCAGCACGACGTCCGGCGAGCAGGATGACGGGCGCGACTGGAGCCTGCTGCTCCAACTCGTGGCGGCGATCGGTGGTGTCGCTGCGATCGTCGGCGCGGTCCCGCTCCTTCGTATCGTTGCCCGGCGGCGCCGTGGCATGCGGGTGGCAGGCGATCCCGTCGGACGCGGTGAACTCGCATGGGACGACGCGACCGAAGCCCTTCGTCTCATCGGCATCGTTCTCTCACCGGCGGAAACCCCCATGGAATTCGCCTCGCGCGCAATGCAACGTCACCGCGCGGTCGGCCCTGTCGACGAACTTGCCGCAGCCGTCACCACCCTGCGCTACGCGAAGCTCAGCAATCCGAACTCGGTTTCGCACGAGGCCGAGCGAGCAGCCACCGCCGTCGCCGAACGGTGTCGGGCCCAGGTGCCGAGCAGCAAGCGATGGAGCGACGTGATCGACCCTCGCCCCATCACCATGAAGTGAACGTCACGACGAACCCGCGACTCGCAGGGCTACCCGAATGAACGGGCGAGAAATCAGAGTTGCTCGTCGCCGTCGGGGCGGTTGAACCGACCACGCATTTTGGCGCCGGCACCACCGACGGCATCTTTGAGACCGGCGCTACCGCGCATTCCGGAGGTCATCTGCTCAAGGCCCGCTCGGCCGAGTTTATGAAGGTTGTCAAAGCCCCACAGAAGGCTGAACAACATGACGAGCACACCCACAAACGAGAACACGAAGGACGCCGACAAAAGGGCGACCATCGCCACGGTGCCGGCAATGAAGCCGACCGTGGCCCACTTCAGGTTGCGGAATGCATGCGTGTAGATCGTGGTCTGAGCCACCTCGCGCGCCAAACTGGGATCACTCTCGTAGAGGTGATCTTCGATTTCGGTGAGAATGCGCTGCTCGTCCTCGGAAAGCGGCACCATCGGCTCCTTAGTGGCTTTCGATCAGTTTCGCACAACCAGCACCGCCAAAACAACGCGGGGACGCAGGATTGCCGCCGTTGGAGCGGCGCCACCACCGAGGCCTGCGTTCAGCGGTTCAGGTCGTCAGGACCCCACTGCTGCTGGCCAGGCACCATGCGGTCGAGTGGCTTTCCCGGTCGAGCCAAGGTTGCCGGTCCGATGGCATTGCCTCCGAAGCGGTCACGAATCGCCTCGACGATGTCGTCGGTTTCATCGCGCCCTAAACCGGCGGCGTCGTCGAAGCTCAGCTGGTGGGCAATCGGCTTGCCGAGCTGGCTCACGCTGACACCGAGAAGCCGGACACCAAGATCGACGTCGATCTGGGCGAGCAGCGCCTCGGTGGTGCTGCGGATCACGTTGGCCTTGTCGGTCGGCTCGGCAATGGTGGCCGAGCGGGTGATCGTCGTGAAGTCCCTAAACCGGACCTTGAGCTGGATCGTTCGCCCGGCGACGCCCGCCTTATGAAGGCGAGTCGCGACTGCGTCCACCATCCGGATCAGCTCGCGGCTAAGCACGGATCGGTCGCTGAGGTCACGCGGGAAGGTTTCTTCGTGTCCGATCGACTTAGAGCGGGAATCAACGACGACCGGCCGCGGATCTCGGGCGTGCGCCAACTGATGGAGGTGGGCACCCGTCGATGATCCGAGGGCCGCGGTCAGCCGGTCCAGCGGTTGCGCGGCAAGGTCACCGATCGTCTCGATGCCGATGCGGGTGAGCTTCTCACCGGTCTTGGGGCCAACCCCCCACAGCTCCCGGGCCGGCTTGGGATGCAGGAATGCAAGCTCTCGACCCGGCTCGACGACATGCACACCGGACCCAAAGACTGGCCCGCGCTGACTCGCTCGAGGCTTCGCCTCCGTGGTGGCGAGCTTTGCGAGAAACTTGACCGTTGCGACCCCGATCGAGCAGGTCAGTCCTTCCTGGTCGAGGATCCGAGCTCGGATTTCTCGGGCGATCTCGGCGGCCTCGGTGCGATTACGCAAGGCCCCCCGGACATCGAGGAACGCCTCGTCGAGCGACAGCGGCTCGACGTAGGGGGTGATGTCAGCGAAAACCGCCATGACCCGACTACTGACCTCGGCGTAGTAGGCGTGGTCGCCGGGAAGGAACACGGCGTGGGGGCACAGCCGACGGGCCCGGCTGGTGGGCAGCGCCGAGTGGATGCCGTAACTCCGGGCGACGTAGCTAGCAGCAGCGACGACCCCACGGTCGCCGGTGCCGCCGACGACGACCGGCTCAGTGCGCAGCTCCGGTCGGCGCAGCAGCTCACACGACACGAAGAAGGCGTCCATGTCGACGTGCAAAAAGCCTAGTACCCCATCGGGTGCCGGACCCTCATAGGCCACATCGCTCATGGATCGAGACGGACAGCTCGTAGCTCGCCCGGCCGTTTCCCCACAGCGTCGTAGCGGAAGTGGCGGAGATCGCTCCACGGTTCGGCGAGCCATTCGGCCAGGGGGTCGGCGACCCAGGCCGGGCCGCTGCGAATCCGGTCGTGGACCTGGACCGGGTCGAGGAAATCTCCGTCGTGCACGATGCCGTCGGGATCTTCGAAGGAGAGATCGCCGCTGAACGACGCGGCTTCGTGGACTTCTACCATCAGGTGCATTTCGAGATTGGCAAACGTGACCTCGACCGTCCAGCGCATCGCAGCCCACGCGTCGACGATGAGCCCTGTCTCCTCGGCGACCTCGCGACCGAGCGCCACGATCGGCGTCTCCCCGTCGTCGACGACGCCACCTGGAGTCGACCAGTCGACCGAGCCGTCGCGTCGACGGTTGGCCACGAGCAGAAGCCCGCGGATATCAGCGAGGAGTCCTCCGGCGACTTGCCATTGACGCATACCGCCAGCATGACAGGCGGCGAGCAACTCGGCAGCTCAGCGGCGGATTCTGAGGATTCGGTCCCGGATGGCCCACCACGTGACGAGCACGAGGGCCTCAACAACGATGCGGCTCGACATCTTCGACTCGCCGCGAACACGGTCGGTGAACGAGATCGGGATCTCGACGATGCGGCCACCGCTGGTGATCACCCGATAGGCCATCTCGACCTGGAAGCCGTAGCCGTCCGCTTGCACGGTGTGGAAGTCGATCTCGGCCAATGCCTCCGCTCGATACGCCCGGTACCCACTGGTGGCGTCATTGACGTCGATCCCCAGAACAGCAGCCGCGTAGCGATTGCCCCATCGCGACAGCGCCCGACGGTGCCAGGACCAGTCAGGGATCGAGCCGCCGGGGATGTACCGGCTTCCGAGCGCAAGGGCTGCACCATCGGCCGCAGCCGCGAGCAGCGAAGGCAACGCAGCGGGATCGTGCGAGAGATCAGAGTCCATCTCGACCATCAAGTCGTACCCGGCGGCGAGGCCGGAACGGAAACCATCGCGGTACGCAGAGCCGAGGCCGGATTTCGCCGGACGGCGCATCACCGAGACGTCGCCGATCTCCTCCGCAACCTTCTCGACGAGATCAGCCGTGCCGTCGGGGCTTGAGTCGTCGACGACCATCACCGAGGCTTCGGGAACGACGGCGCGCAACTTCTGGAGGACCTCGACAATGTTGTCGGCCTCGTTGAAGGTCGGGAGAACGATCAGGGTGCGCACGAAGTCAGCACTCTAGGACCTCGCCGAAACGATCCTGCCCAACGTCCCCTCGGTAGGCTGTCGGGCAATGGCCCCACGTCCCACTTCCTCCGACGCCGGCACAGCGCCCACCGCGGCCCCGCCGCTGTTCGCCCGCATCATCGCCGTGGTCGCCATCGTGCTCGCCGGCCTGTGCGGCGGGCTCATCGGCTACGCCGTGATGGATCTCCAGTGCACCGAAGGTTGCCCGACCTACGCCGGCCTCGTCGGCATCGGAGCGGCGATCCTTGCTGCAGTTGGTGTTGCCATCGTTGCGGTGCTCACGCTCCGGGCTATGAGTGAGTGGGAGGCCGTCGAGGCCGCCCACGCCGACGACACGTGAGCGTCGACCTCGTCGAACTGTTGGCGCTGGCCCAGGCCGCGGTCGATGCGGTCGGCCCCGGTCTCGCCGCTCCCGACTCTCGCCTTGATCTGCGCATCGACACGAAGTCGAGTCCAACCGACATGGTCACCGCCATGGACCGGTGGGCGGAGGAGACGATCGTCGGCGTTCTGCTCGACGCCCGCCCCGACGACGGGCTCCTCGGTGAGGAGGGCGCAGACAAGGCGTCGGAGACCGGTGTCGTCTGGGTCATCGACCCGATCGATGGCACCACGAACTTCATCCGCGACCTACCGGGCTTCTCGGTGTCGATCGCAGCACGGATCGACGGTGTCGATTCCGTCGGCGTGGTCCACGACCTGGTCCGCAGCGAGCGCTTCAGCGCCATGATCGGCTCTGGGGCCTTCTGCAACGGCGAAGCGCTCCACGTTAGCGAGCCTGTCGATCTCGCCCGAGCGGTGCTCGGTACCGGCTTCAACTATCAGCCCGCCGTTCGGTCGGAGCAAGCCAAGCTTATCGCAGAGCTCCTTCCCGAGATCGCCGATATTCGCCGCTTCGGTGGGGCGGCGCTTGACTGCTGCAGCGTCGCTTGCGGCCGCCTGGACGCCTACTACGAAGTCGGCGTCCAGGACTGGGACATCGCTGCAGGTGGACTCCTCGTGCGCGAAGCAGGCGGACGCATACTCGACCAGCGCCCCGACGGCCCCTTCGTGTGTGGCTCCGCCACCATCTTCGATGAGCTGCTCGGCCGGCTGGGTCTCGTCGATTGATTTCTGCCGCTGCTCCCCTCACCGGGCGCGAATCTGCAAGCATCGGTACCCATGGGCACCAGGATCCTCACGGTTGAAGACGACGAACGCATCAGGACATCAGTCCGGCTTGCGCTCGAAGACGAGGGCTGGACCGTCGAGGAGGCCGCAAGCGGTGAGGACGCACTCAACGCGTTCACCCGCGAAGCCGCAGATGTCGTCTTGATCGACATCATGCTCCCCGGCATCGACGGCTTTGACGTCTGCCGATCGATTCGGCGCGCGAGCGACGTGCCGATCGTCATGGTCACCGCTCGCGCCGACACCCACGACGTCGTCGCCGGGCTCGAAGCTGGCGCTGACGACTATCTGAGGAAGCCGTTCGCTCCCAAGGAGCTCTCTGCTCGCATCCGGGCGCTGCTCCGCCGGGCCCGGAGCGCCGACCCCGGAGCACCCCAGATGGTCTTCGGTGATCTTAAGATCATCCCCGAGGAAGGCGTCGTGCGCCTGGCAGGCACAGAAGTGCACCTCACCAAGACCGAGTTCCGTCTTCTGGTCGAACTTGCCACCAACCCAGGGCGGGTACTGAGTCGCGAAGTCCTCCTTGAGCGCGTCTGGGGCTACGGCTACTTCGGCGACGGTCGCCTCGTCGACGTCCACATCCGTCGGCTGCGCACCAAGATCGAGCCCGACCCTGCCAACCCCCGCTATGTCGTCACCATCCGGGGTCTGGGCTACAAGCTCCAGTCCTGACCCGTCATGATCCGACTGCTGTGGGGTCGACTGGGGCTTCGAGCCCGCATCACCGGCCTCTATGCGCTCGGCGGGCTGCTGCTATCGCTCACCATCGCCCTTTCGACCCTCACGCTGGCGCGCCAAAATCTCGTCGAGGACCGTGAGGAGCGAGCGTTCTCGGTTGCCGTTCGCAACGCCCAACGCGTCGAGAACGGGCTCGGGGCCGAGACAGAAATCGAGGATGTCGGCGTCCTGCTCGACAACCTGACGATCACCGAGGGGTCATTTCCACTGCTCCAAGTCGGTGATGCAACTCGAGCTCTCGATCAGGCCTTCGACGCCGACGCCGTGCCCTCGTCGCTGCGAGAACTCGTCGAGGCCGGCAATGCTGGCCGCATGCGTGTCCGGGTCAACGGCCGTCCCTTGATCGTCACCGGTATCCCGATCCCAGATACCTCAGCGGCCTACTACGAGGCGGCGGCGACTGACGATGTGGAGGACGTGCTCAACACGCTCGGCATCATCGTGCTCGGCGTGGGCGCAGCCGCCACCCTGCTTTCCGCTGCGCTCGGTTCATGGGCGTCGAGACGAGCCCTCACGCCGCTCGGCGAAGTGCGACTCGCCGCCGAGTCGTTGGCGGCAGGCGAACTCGACACTCGTCTCGATCCACCGGCCGACGCCGACCTCGCGTCGCTGACGGCGAGCTTCAACGGCATGGCCCGGTCGTTGGAGGATCGTATCGAACGCGACGCTCGCTTCGCGTCGGAGGTCTCTCACGAGCTGCGATCACCACTGATGACACTCAATGCCGCGGTCGAGGTGCTCAACAACAATCGCAACAGCATGACCGAGCGCAACCAAACCGCCCTCGATCTGCTCACCGACGACGTCACCCGCTTCACCGCTTTGGTTGAGGATCTCCTCGAAATCAGTCGCTACGACGTCGGCACGGCGTCGCTGCGGGCTGAACCGATCGATCTCGTTGAGTTCGTGCGGCAATCCGTGCATCACTCTCCCTTCGACGTCGTCATCAACGTCGGCGCACTCCAACACCTCCTCGTTGCGGGCGACAAGCGCCGCCTCGCCCAGGTCGTCGCCAACCTGGTCGACAACGCCGCAAAGTACGGTGCCGGAGAGATCCGCGTGCTTGTCGGGCACGAAGACGGGTCCGCGATTATCGCCGTGGAGGACGAAGGCCCTGGTGTGCCCGAAGCCGAGAGGGGCGTGATCTTTGATCGCTTCTCGCGGGGCAGCGCTGGTGGACGGCGAGGCCACGGTACCGGATCGGGTCTCGGCCTTGCGCTCGTCGCCGAACACGTCGGGCTACACGGGGGTGAGGTCTGGGTCGATGACCGCCTCGACGGTACCGAAGGCGCTCGCTTTACGGTGCGTATCCCGATCGGCGATATCCCCGATGACGAGGAGTGGGCATGAGGCTCGACCGCAGACTGCTCCTTCATCATGTCGCCGTCTTCCTCGCGATGATGCTGACCGCCGTGGCGTGCTCGCTGCCGACCGACGACGAGGCCGCAATCATCGCACCCCAAGACCTCCCTGACGCCCTCCGCTCGGACCTCGCCACCACGACAACCGTCGATCCCGGTCCGCGCAGCGAACCGATCGAGATCTATTTGCTCGCCGCTGCGGGCGACCGCAACGTCGTCGTGCAGGTGATGCGCGAGATTGATGCCATCGCCGGGTTCGAACAACGCATCGGCTTACTCTTCGGCGAGAACTTCAGGCGGACCGAGCAAGAGGAGGAGGACGGCTGGTCGAATGCGCTTCGCGAGTTCGAGCTCATTGCGGCGTCGGTCAACGGCTCCCGGGTCGCGATCATCGACATGGTCGCTCTCGATGAGAACAGTGAGCCGATCACAGTCGAGGCCCAGGTTCTCGCCGACGCGGTTGCCCAACTCGTCTTTACTGCCACCGGCTTTCCCCTCGACGAGCCCATCCTGGCGGTCCGGATCCTGTCGAATGGGGCCCGCACCTTGGTGCCGACGCTCGAGGGCGACACTGAAGAGGTCGTCAACCGCGACGACTTCGTGAACTACACCGCCGATTGGGTGCCACCGACCACCACGGTCGCGCCAACCAGCACGACGCAAGGGACAGATCCCGAGAGTGACGTCACCACCAACAACGGCGACTGACTCAGGCGAAGAACGCCCGGGCGGCGGCACGTAGCTCAGGGCTGGTGTATTTCAACTCAGCGATCGCATCAACGAGCGGCACACGCACCATCGTCCCGCCCTGGAAGGCCACCATCGAGCCGAAATCGCGCTCTGCGATCGCGCTGACCGCTTCGATGCCGAACCAACTCGAGAGCGCACGATCGAACGAGGTTGGGGTGCCGCCGCGCTGAACGTGCCCGAGCACGGTGACCCGAGTCTCATAGCCCGTCCGTGACTCGATCTCGGCTGCCACGAGATTGACGATGCCGCCGAGGCGCTTGTGGCCGAACTGGTCGATCTCGGGCTCGGGAACCTCGAGTGTGCCGGCCTTCGGCAGGGCGCCCTCGGCAACCACGACGATCGAGGCGTACTTGCCGCGGTTATGGCGGCGGGTCAACGATGCACAGACCTCGTCGATGTCGAAGGGCTCCTCGGGTGTGAGGGTCATCGTCGCGCCGCCCGCCATTCCGGCCCACGTCGCAATATGGCCGACGTGACGGCCCATCACTTCCACCACCATGACCCGGTTATGGGACTCCGCCGTGGTGTGCAACCGATCGATCGCGTCGGTGGCGATCTGCACAGCGGTGTCGAAGCCGAAGGTGCGCTCGGTGAGACCGATGTCGTTGTCGATCGTCTTGGGCACGCCGACGATCGACATCCCCATCTCAGAGAGTTCGTTGGCGCACGAGAGGCTGCCCTCGCCGCCGATCACCACGAGCCCACCGACGTGATGACGTTCCAGCGTGGCCCGCACCCGCTCGATGCCGTCGTCGAACATGAACGGGGTGTAGCGACTCGTGCCGATGACGGTGCCGCCTCGCGGAAGAATGCCCCGGCAGCCTTCGATCGTGAGTTCCTCGAACGACTCCTCGATCAGCCCCATGTACCCCTCGTGGAAACCGAGCGTGCGCCAGCCGAACTCGCGCTCCGCTTTACGGACGACGCCGCGAATGACAGCGTTGAGACCCGGGCAGTCGCCGCCACTGGTCAGCACGCCGATCGTTTCGATATCGGGGGAGGTCACCCCTGCGACGCTATCGTCGCCGCCCATGGGAATTGTGATCAGCATCGACGCCGGTACCACCGGTGTGCGCTCGTTCGCCGTCGACGAGTCCGGCTCGCCGCTCGGAGTCGCCTATCGGGAATTCACCCAGTACTTCCCTCAACCGGGTTGGGTCGAGCACGACGCTGAGGAGATCTGGCGGGCGGTCCTCAGTACCCTCGCCGGACTCACGGCCTCCCTCGATCAGCCCATCGCGGCGATCGGCATCACCGACCAGCGCGAGACCGTCGTGTTGTGGGACAAGCGCACCGGTGTGCCGCGCCACAAGGCAATCGTCTGGCAGGACCGCCGAACCGCCGCCCGCTGTGAGCAACTCGAGTTCGACGGCCATCTCGATCTGGTGCGCAGCACCACCGGTCTCGTTCTGGATCCCTACTTCTCAGGCTCGAAGTTCGAGTGGCTACTCACCGAGGGTGGCGTCGAGAACGACGAACACCTGGCGTTCGGCACCATCGACTCATGGCTGGCCTGGAAGCTCACGGGTGGGGTCCACATCACCGACACCACCAACGCCAGCCGCACGCTCCTGTTCGACATCCAAAGCATGCAGTGGAGCGACGACATGTGCGCCCTGTTCAACGTGCCGATCTCCGCCCTGCCCGAGGTTCGGCCGTCGTCGGGCCGGTTTGGGGTCACCACCGCCGACCTTCCGATCCCGGGCGGTATCCCCGTGAGTGGCATTGCCGGCGACCAGCAGGCCGCTCTCTTCGGCCAGGCCTGCTTTGCGCCCGGTCAGGCGAAGAACACCTACGGCACGGGTTCGTTCGTGCTCATGAACGTCGGCGAGACCTGCCCCGCGCCGGTCGAGGGGCTGCTCACTACCGTCGCCTGGACCCTCGAAGACGGCGGTGACTGGAAGACCACCTACGCCTATGAGGGCGCCATCTTCGTCACCGGTGCTGCGATTCAGTGGCTGCGTGACGGCCTCCAGATCATCGACGACGCCGCAGAGACCGGTCCGCTGGCCGAATCCATCGATGACACTGGCGGCGTGGTCTTCGTCCCGGCACACGCCGGCCTCGGTTCGCCCTATTGGGACGCTCGGGCTCGTGGAACGATCGTCGGCATCACCCGAGGCACTGGTCGAGCCGAACTCGTTCGGGCTGCGGTTGAGGCAATGGCGTACCAAACTCGCGATGTCGTCGACGCCATGGCGAAGGCCAGCGGTACACGCGTGCGCGATCTCCGCGTTGACGGTGGCGCATCGGTCATGGATTTCCTGCTGCAGTTCCAGGCCGATCAGCTCGGCGTGCCCGTCATCCGGTCGAAGGTCGCCGAGACGACAGCGCTCGGTTCGGCCTACCTGGCCGGCCTTGCCGAGGGCGTGTGGGACTCCCCTGCCGATGTCACCGCCAACTGGGCGGCTGATGGCGAGTTCACCCCTGCCACCATCCGGGCTCGTCCGGACGCCGACTACGCCCGCTGGCAGCGAGCGGTCGAGCGCAGCCGAGGCTGGGAGCTCGTGGGCTAGGCGCCGAGGCGGGTCAGCGCCCCGCGCAGATTGCGCACGGCCTGACCGATGCGCTGCTCATTCTCGATCAGCGCGAAGCGAACGTTGCCCTCACCGCCGGGACCGAAGCCGACCCCCGGGGAGAGTGCCACGCTGGCTTCCTTCACCAGCATCGAAGCGAACTCGACGGAGCCCATGTCGCTGTATTCGGGCGGGATCGGCGCCCACGTGAACATCGTGCCCTTGGGGGGCTCGACCTTCCAGCCGATGCGGGTGAGGCCGTCGCAGAGGGCGTTACGCCGAGATTCGTAGATCGCACAGGCTTCGGCCGGGTAGTCGGGCATCTCGTTCATCGTGACGGTTGCGGCGATCTGGATCGGCTGGAAGGTTCCGTAGTCGAGGTACGACTTCATCTTCGCCAGCGCAGCGACGATCTCGGGGTTGCCGGCCATGAAAGCGACACGCCATCCGGCCATGGAGAACGACTTGGTCATCGAGTACAGCTCGACAGCGACCTCCTTGGCCCCTTCTGCCTGCAGGATCGAGGGCGGCGAGTAGCCGTCGAAGCCGAGGTCGGCGTAGGCGAGGTCGTGCACGACCACGACCTCCTGCTCACGAGCGAAGTCGACGACGCGCTGCATGAACTCGGCGTCGACGCACATCGTCGTGGGGTTGTGCGGGAAGGAGAGCAGGATCGCCCGGGGCCGAGGCCACGAATAGGTGAACCGCTCCGTCATCGTCTCGAAGAACTCGCCCTGGTTCGATGTGAGCGGCATCTCTCGGATATTCGCTCCAGCGAAAATCGGGGCGAAGATGTGGATCGGGTACGACGGTGCGGGTACGAGCACCGAGTCGCCGGACTGGCACAACACCCACATCAAGTGCGAGAGCCCCTCCTTGGCACCGATCGTGTTGATCACCTCGGTGTCGGGATCGAGATCGACGTCAAAGCGGTGCTTGTACAAATCGGCGAACGCCGCTCGGAGCTTGGGAAGACCGCGGCTTGCCGAGTAGCGGTGATTTCGGGGGTTCTGAGCAGCTTCGACCAGCTTCTCCACGGCGATCTCGGGAGACGGAAGATCCGGGTTGCCGAACCCGAGATCGATCACGTCCTCACCGGCGCGCCGTGCTTCTACCTTCAACGAGTCGATGATGGTGAAGACGTACGGGGGGAGCCCGGTGATTCGACGGAATTCCATACGGGGAGGCTAGTCAGCCAAAGACCTGACGCTTGACACTTTCACCACAAGGAGCGTCGTTTCTTTCGACAGCGGCTCCGCCGAAGCGACCTTGGCAGAAGCGCTGGGAATCGAGAGGACCCCGCGCGCCCGTTGGCGATCAGGCCATCGACTCCACGTGGCGGGTGAAATCACTCACCGCAGTACGCACGATCCGGGCCTCGGCTCGGCGCTTCACGAAGCCCGGCACCGGCACCGACAAATCGACAGCGAGGTGGTATACGACCTCGCACGACGACGGATCTGAGGCGACCGGTAAGAACTCGTACTCGCCATCGAGACGACGGGTGATGTCGCCCTCCTGAAGCCGCCAGGCGAGGCGTCGGGGGTTCGCACCGAAGAAGTAGCGCAGGGTGTAGGTGGTGGATCGGCCCATCGCTGCGGCTCGGAACTCGACATCCACGGCACGGCCGTCGTCGTCACGACTCAGGATGCGGGCCATTTTCACGTCGCTGGCCCATTCGGGGTAGCGCTCGAAGTCGATCGCCGCTGCGTAACAGGCGTCGGGCGTGGCGGCGATGATCGTGCGTTCGGTGGTCTGATCAACCATGTCGGTACCTTCGATCGGGTTGCCGAAACGATAACAACTACGCCTCGGCGGCGCCGCCACCTTCGTCAACGGAGTCGGGGGTGTCGGGCTCGGTGTCGTCGCCTTTGTTGACCGGTTCGTCGGTGGGTTCGAACTCGCCGAAGCGCGCCGTCCAGAGACCCATCATGCCGATGCCGAAGATCCACACGAGGGTGCCGAACGCGAGTGGGGTGAACGGGCGGGTCAATGCGGTGACGATGCCCGCAACAAGTTGCATCGTCGTGGCGCCGAGGAGGTGCCAGCGCACCACCTTGGGGGTGCTGCCGGCTCCGAAATACAGACCTCCGACGCCGATGGCGTCGACCCGGCTGCGGTCCACGGCGATGAAGAACGCCCACAGCATCGTTACGATGCCGGCGAAGAACAGGGTGAGGGAGACGGTGACCGCCGCCAGTTCAAAGGTCGACGGACTCGCTGCGGCTGCGCTGGCGGTGACCACGAAGGCGACCGTGCTAGCCCAGCTCAGTTGGAAAAAACGAGTGCCGGGTTCGGGGAAGGTCATGGGGCCACCATCGCATCGATCGCGCTGCCAAGTCGCTCGGCGAGCTTCTCATAGCTGAACTCGGCCTCGGCGCGGCGGCGACCTGCATCGGCCATTGCGGCACGACGGTCGGGATCGGACAGCAGTGCGCCGATCGCCTCGGCCGCAGCAGTTCGATCATCAGGGTCATCGACCACGAGCCCCGTCTCGTCGTGCTCAACAGCCTCGTGGGCACCGCCGCTGCGCCCCGCGACTTGGGGAACACCCGATGCCGCCGCTTCGAGGAAGACGATGCCGAAGCCCTCCTGTTCGAGGCCGCCCCATCGGGTGCGGCACAGCATCGAGAAGACGTCGCCGGCGGCGTACAGGTCGACGAGATCGTCGTCGCCGATTCGGCCAAGCAAGGTCACTGGCGCGTCGAGTTCGTCGATCAGTTTCTGGAGACGACCGGTGTCGCGTCCCTTGCCAGCGATGGCGACGGCTAGGTCGGGGTGATCGACCCGCAGTTCGACACTCGCCTGGATGAGCGTGTCCATGCCCTTGCGGGGCACGAGGCGAGAAACCGACGTGACAAGAGGGCCGTCGATGGGGAGACCGAGTCGAGCCCGAGTGGCGGTCTTTTCGGCCGCGGTCTGAGGACGGAAACGTTCGACGTCGACACCAGGCGGCACGATCGTGCACGGCGGCAGCGGAGCTCGGAGCGATCGTTCGCCCTCAGCAGCCGGATAGCCACCGGCCGCGATCACACCGACCGAACCGGCGAGCACACGGTTGAGCAAACGGCGGGTACCGGGCACGCGGCCGGGAATCGTGACCTCCGCACCGTGCAGAACGACGCCGTAGGGACAATCGAGGTGGGGGCCGATCAAGCCGGCGGGCACCGCCGGATCGATGATCACGACCTCGGCGTTGTAGGACTCGGCGAGCTGGTTGACTCGGCGAACGAGCATCGGCTGCGGCAACAGCCACGGTTCGCGGCTGCGAACCACGGTGAAGTCCTGCGCGACATCCCACGCCTCGGCCCCGTCGTGCGGGGTGGTGTGCACGACAACGTCATCGGCGGGCAGACGTCGCCACAGCTCCCAGAGGTAGTTCTGGATGCCGCCGATCTTCGGAGGGAAGTCGTTGGTGACGAGCAGGTGCCGAACCACGTTCGGACCTTACGCCCGTACGATCTCATTGCGGACCTCGAGCGACTCGTCGTCGGCGAGGTCGTCGGGCACAACGACACCCAGCTGGCGGGCGACCCACACGGCGTGAGCCCGAAGCATCGCCGTCGGGTGCTGGAGGTAACGCTCGACAACAGCAGTGACGTTCGAGGTCGGCCGGGCCACATTGCCGAGCACGAGAAGCGCATTGCGACGCAGATAGTCGGGGTCGCGGTGAGGGATGTACCAGCGCCCGAGTCGAGCCAGGAGTTCGTCATCGTCGGCGTCGAGCACACTCAGGACATCGACCCACGCCTCGTCGGCACCGGCAGGCGAGGGCCGACGCATACGGATCTTGTTGGGCGGACACACGTCCTGGCAGTCGTCGCAGCCATAGATGCGATCGCCGAGTGCTTCGCGGTCCTCGACCGGGAACATGCCTTCGGCCTGGACGAGCCATGCCAGACATCGGCGGGCGTCGATCACCCCCGGTTCGATGATCGCCCCGGTTGGGCATCCGTCGAGGCATGCCGTGCAGGTGCGACAGCCGTCGGCGACC
>MDTB01021519.1_pt1 | contig 18042 bp, 17 predicted proteins | sample 811161 | NCBI WGS metagenome assembly MDTB01 (sample SAMN05326650, study PRJNA326480) | marine metagenome | isolation source: seawater | place: Mediterranean Sea | collected 2009
ATAAAAAAACAACCAAAAAGTGATGTCAATTTTTTTTGGATATGGTTTAATAGAAATGAATTGAGAGGCAACTCTCAACTGGCCAGTTAAGGAAAGGCCGAGAGGTTTAAGCTTAACGGGCAGAAAGTCCTACAGAGTAGCGCTAAAATTGTAGGGCGGGAGGTTCGGCGGTAGCGCCTAAAACGACGGACCAAAACTTAAGTCTGCGCACCGAAAGGTGTGTAGACAAGAGTTTCAACTTTTTTTCCAAAACATATAAGTTAATAAATAAAATAAAATTACCCCAACAAAGTAATTCCATTCTAAAGCATGTTTAAAGTGTATGTTTCCACTTGTAACAACTATAGGCAAAGTTGTTATTGCAACAACCACTAAAATTACAACTAAAATTATTTTTAATGTTAAAACGTATCTATTTATATCATTTGCTATTAATGGTTTTAATTTAAAAAATCTGATGACCAAAAGAGACTGGGCAATAATTTCAAACAGAATAAAACCTAACAACACAAATCTTCTAAAAAATTTATATAAATCATAATCAAATTTGATACCTAAAAAAATAGAGTGAATAATTAAAAAAACTGCTGACAATATTCCAAAAGTTTTAAAAAGATTATTATTTTCCAAATTTTGATAAGAATTTATAATTTTATTTGTTTTTACCCAATAAAATATTAAAAAAATTGATGTCAAAATCATTGCGGGCTTAAATATTAAAAAAGCTGGATACGTTCTTGCCGTTCTGCTTATTGATACTCCTCCATCTATGTAAGGAAAAGTGGGGTTTGATCTTCCAATTTGATCAACAGTTAAAAATGTATTTTCCAACAAATGAAAATTAACTGAAATAAATAGGCACAAATTCACAGCCAATAATGGAATAATAAATATCCACAAACTCAATCTTTTAATTTGAGTTCTTAATTCCATTTTTTAGGCAGACTATCGTCTCTTATTTCTTTTTCTAGCTCTTCTTTTTTTTGAGCCGATCTTACGTCTTCCTCTATGTTTTTTCGGGTATCCCATAATATTATTTTAATACCATTTAAATAATTATTTTTCAATTTAAATAGTTAGATTAGTAGAATTTTTCTTTAGCTAACCAGTTAGTATCAAATTCTGAGCTAATAAATTTTTCATGGGAAAGTATTTTTTTATGAAGATCAATGGTTGTTGAAACCCCATCTATTACGAATTCATTTAAAGATCTCATTGTTCTTTGTATAGCTTCAGTTCTATTTCTTCCTTTGCATATTAGTTTGCATATTAAACTGTCATAATAAGGTGTAATTTTACATCCTTGGAAGATTGATCCATCTACTCTCGTTCTAAAACCAGAGGGTTGGTGGCATACTGAAATTATTCCTGGACTAGGTTGAAAATTTTTTGAAGGATCTTCAGCATTGATTCTACATTCTATTGTGTGACCTCTTGCGCTAATATCATTTTGATTAAGGGCTGTGTCTCCAGTAAAAGCCACCCATATTTGCTCTTTAACTATGTCGATTCCAGTTTGTACTTCTGTTACTGGATGTTCCACTTGAACTCTTGTGTTCATCTCTAAAAAATAAAATTTTCCTTTTTCAAATATATATTCAACTGTTCCAGCTCCCTCATAACCTATAGCCTCAACCATTTTCACCGTTTTATCTAGCAAATCTGATCTTGTTTTTTCATCTAAAACTGGACTTGGTGTCTCCTCTATAAGTTTTTGGTGTTTTCTTTGAACAGAGCAGTCTCTTTCATTGAGATGAACAGTTCTATTTTTACCAGAAATAATTTGTACTTCAATATGTCGCGGGTTTTTAAAATATTTCTCAATATAAACCTCTTCATTTCCAAAATATTTTTTTGCTTCAAGACGTGCTAATAGAAATGACTCCTCCAATTTATCCTCACTTTCAACAACTTTCATACCTTTACCACCACCTCCACCAGAGGCTTTGATTAAGACAGGGTAGCTGATTTTTTCACATACTAATTTTGCTTCATTTATATCTTTTACCCCACCTTCAGATCCTTCAATTACTGGCAAACCATTTTGCTTTGCAATTTTTTTAGCTTCAATTTTATCTCCCATTTTTTTTATAATTTCAGCTCTTGGTCCAATAAATTTAATTCCATGTTTTTGAATCATATCTGCAAACTTATAATTTTCTGATAAAAAACCGTAACCCGGATGAACAGCTTCAGCTCCAGTAACGTCTATAGCAGATATTATTGCGGGAATATTAAGATAACTATTTTGTGGTTGATGGGATCCTATACATACACTTTCATCAGCTAAACGTACATGCATTGAGTCGGAGTCAACATCAGAGTGTACAGCGACAGTTCCAATTCCCCATTCTTTGCAGGCTCTTATTACTCTAACTGCAATTTCTCCTCTATTAGCTATTAAAACTTTTTTAAACATTTTCTATTTTAGAATAACCAGCACTTGGCCAAATTCTACAGCCTGGCCGTCCTCAACTAAAATCTTTTTTACCTCGCCATCTTGAGTGGACGGAACATGATTCATTGTTTTCATTGCCTCTACAATCATAATTGTTTGACCTTTTTTGATTTTTTGTCCAATCTCAACAAATTTTTTTGCACCAGGTTCAGGTGCTAGATAAGCTGTTCCAATAATTGGGGAAACGACTTTTGTTCCAGACTCTTCAACTTTTTTTTGCGTTAAACCAGGTTTATGAGCAGTAAGATTAGAGTTTAAACCAATATTTTTTGCAACCTTAATTCTTTTGTTACCATCTTGATATTCAATTTCGGACAAACCAAATTCTTCAAGATAATTTTTGAGTTCTTCAATTAATTTTTTATCAATTTTCATTTTGTATAATATTTTTAATGCCGTTTAATGCCATAATATATCCCTCAACACCTAATCCACAAATTATTCCATTAACCGCTTTACTAATTAATGACTTATGCCTGAAATCTTCTCTTTTGTAAATATTTGTAATATGTAACTCAATTGTTGGTTTTTTTACAGCAAGTATGGCATCAAGTATTGCCACAGAAGTGTGTGTATATCCACCAGCATTTATAATCATACCTTGATAATTATTTTTCGCACTCTGAATATAATTTACTATTTCTCCTTCAACATTTGATTGCTTGAACTCAACTTGAAGATCAATTTTTTTACAGTGCTCCTCACATTTTTTCTGAATTTCTGCAAGAGAAGAATTGCCATATTTTTCTTTTTCTCTTGTTCCTAGTAAATTTAGATTTGGACCATTTATAACAAGTATTTTTTGGCTCATTTTGATATAATAAAAATTAAAAATATCTCAATTATGGCAAAAATACAATTAAATGGGAAAAAAATAAGTATCAATTCAAAATTTACTGTTAAAGATCTTATAAAAAAATATAGATTAAAGGAAAAAAAGATAGCAATTGAGGTAAATGGTATAATTTTACCAAAACAAAATTATAGTAAAAAAAAGCTAAAAAATAATGATAAAGTTGAAGTTGTTCAATTTATAGGTGGTGGATAAATGAAAAATAGAGACATCCTTAAAATTGGAAATCATATTATAAAATCTAGGTTAATTGTAGGAACAGGAAAGTATAAAAACTTTAAACAGACCGCTGATGCAGTTATTGCTTCAGGAGCTGATATGGTTACTGTTGCAGTTAGAAGAGTTAATATTTTAGATAAAAGAAAACCTGTTTTAATGGATTATCTGAATCCAAAAAAAATAATTTATTTACCTAATACTGCAGGATGTTTTAATTCAAAAGACGCTTTAAGAACTTTGAGATTAGCTAGAGAAATGGGAGGATGGAAACTTGTAAAATTGGAAATATTAGGTGACAAAAAAACTCTTTATCCAGATATGATTGAAACTTTGAAGTCTACAGAGGTTCTTGTTAAAGAAGGTTTTAAAGTGATGGTATATTGTTCTGATGATCCAATAATTGCGAAAAAATTGGAAGATATTGGTGCCTCTTCAATAATGCCACTTGCATCTCCAATTGGTTCTGGAAGAGGAATTAAAAATAAACTGAATCTTTCAATCATAATTAAGAATTCAAAAGTTCCAGTTATTGTTGATGCAGGAATAGGGACTGCATCAGACGCAACTATTGCTATGGAATTAGGATGTGATGGTGTTTTAGTAAATACTGCAATAGCTAAAGCAAAAAATCCCATTACCATGGCTACCTCAATGAAATATGCTGTTATAGCTGGTAGAAAATCATATTTAGCAGGCAGAATTAAAATGCAAGATTATGGATCTGCAAGTAGTCCTATAAAAGGTTTGATTTAATTTATTTTCTTATTTTTCTTCTAACCCACAAGGTTTTACCCAAACCCTTTTTATGTGGCTTTTTACTTAAATCTTCAGAAACCTGCTTTTTTGGATAATTATTAATTTTTACTATATTATTATTTTTTTCTTTTATGTTTTCTATTTCTTTAAAATTTTCTATTTTGTTTATGATTTTCTTATTTTTATTGAATAATTTAATTTTATATTCTGGAATAATTAGTCCATTATCTGCCATTATATTTATTTTAAATTTATATTTTTTTTCAAAAAAAGAAATTTCTTTAGTAAAATAAGATTTCAAAAAAAGACACACTTTGCTTGGCACTGAAGCTTCAATAATTTTTGTCTTACTTGAAAAAGCTAATAATTCAATTTTTTTAATAATTTTTTGTCCAAAAGATTCAATTGACAAATTTGTTTCCCATTTTATAGAACTTTCTTTTAATCTTTGACGAGTCATTTCTAATAGACCAAAATTACTTATTCTTCCAACTTGTATTCTTGCCCTATCAAGTTTAAGTTTATCTTTAATTTTTCTTTCTACAATTCTTCTGTTATAAAAATTTATCATGTCAATAAAATCTATTACAATTAAGCCAGATAGATCTCTAATTTTGATTTGTCTCGCGATTTCCTCTGCCGCTTCTACGTTGGTATTTAAAGCTGTTTTTTCAATATTTACTTGTTTAGTAGACTGACCAGAATTAACATCAATTGCTACCAAAGCTTCTGTGGGATTAATAACTATATAACCCCCCGATTTTAACTTCACTACTGGCTCAAATATTTTGTTTAGGTCCTTCTCAATACCAACACTGTGAAACAAAGGAATTTTTCCTCTGTATTTTTTTACGTATTTTGAACTTCCTGGCATAAATTGTTTCATAAATAATTTAGCTTTTTGATATCCTTCATTTCCCTCTACATGAATATATTTTGTGTCGTTATCATAGATATCTCTTAAGGCCCTTTTTATAACATCTCCCTCCTCATGAATTAGTACAGGAGCAGTCGAGCTTATTGCATTATTTTTAATTTTTTCCCACAGAGATATTGTATTTTGAAGATCTTTATCAATTTCGTTTCTAGTTTTTCTTGCTCCAGCTGTTCTAACAATAAGACCCATATTTCTTGGTATTTCTATATTCTTTAAAATCTCTCTTACTTTATTTCTATCCTCATAATTAAAAATTTTTCTTGATATACCGCCGCCTTTAGCTGTATTTGGCATCAAAACAATATATTTTCCAGCTAAAGATATAAAAGTTGTTAAAGCAGCCCCCTTTTGACCACGCTCTTCTTTGATAACTTGTATTAGTATTACTTGTCCAGGTTTTATAACTTCTTGAATTTTATATCTTCTAATTCCATATCTATTTTTTAATCTCTCTCTAATTTTATCAGAATTATTAGAGCTGTTTTCTGTATGAGGTTTTGCTTCATTGTTTTCTGATGTAGAAATTGAAACTTGAACTTCATCAGAACTTTCAGAGGAAACTTTCTCCTTACTTTCATTTTCTTCTTTATTTTCATTTTCCTCTTTAAGATCTTCTCTAATTTTTTCTTCGGATTTTTTTAACTCTTCTTTATCTTCAGTAGGAATTTGATAATAATCAGATTGAATATCATTGAATGCAAGAAAGCCATGGCGTTCTCTACCGTAATTTATAAAGGCAGCTTGTAGAGAAGGTTCAACTCTACTAACCTTTCCTAAATATATGTTACTTTTAAGATTTAGATTGTTTTTATTTTCAGATTCGTATTCTTCGATATTTGACTCTGATTTAAGTACAATTCTAGTTTCTTCTGGATGCGATGCATCAATATATAAATTCTTTTCCATAGTAAATAAAACCTGTTCATAAGTGATACTTTAAATAAATTAGATTTTGTTTTAAAATTTGTAATTCTCATACATTTAATTATACATTTTTTTTAATAGAATCACAATTTATAAGAAAAATGTACTGCCATAAGATAGCCAAAATATGGGGTTTTAGTTTAAATAGGAAAAGAAATGAAAAAAATATACAATAAAATCCTTAAGTTTATATTTTCTATTTTAATTGCAGGTGCTTTTTTAACCTTTTCAGCATTTTGGTATTTCTCTCACGATTTACCTGATTTTAAAAAATTATCAGATTATGAGCCATCTGTTTTAAGTAGGGTCTATGATGAAAATGGTCAATTAATTGCAGAATACGCTTTAGAAAAAAGACTTTTTATTCCATACGATTCCATTCCAAACAAAGTGATTAATTCTTTTTTATCAGCAGAAGACAAAAATTTCTTTGAACATCCAGGAGTTGACGCAAGAGGAGTTACAAGAGCTTTTTTAAGAAATATTAGGAATATTTTACAAAACAAAAGATTAGAAGGAGCATCAACTATAACCCAACAAGTTGCTAAAAATTTTTTACTTACCAACGAAGTATCTTTGAAAAGAAAAATAAAAGAGGCCATATTAGCTTTTCGTATAGAAAAAGCTTATTCAAAAAAAAGAATTTTAGAGTTATATCTTAACGAAATTTATTTAGGACAAGGATCGTATGGAGTTGCATCAGCAAGTTTAGAGTATTTTAATAAGTCAGTGAAAGAACTTAATTATAACGAGTCAGCTCTTTTAGCAGCTTTGCCCAAAGCTCCAAGCAAATACAATCCATATAAGTCAGCTTCATTAGCGAAAATTAGAAGAGATTTAGTTTTAAAAAACTTAAAAGAAAATGGTTATATTTCTAGTGATCAGTACAATGAATTTACCAAAGAAAAAATTAAACTTAAAAAAAGAAAAATTTCTCTTATTAAAGAAGCAAGATCATACACCGAAGAGGTTAGAAGAATAGTGAATAACGATTATGGATTTAAAAAATTATATTCAGAGGGATTATCAATTAGCACACCTTTAAGTGGAAAATATCAAATAGCAGCTCTTAATGCTTTAAGATTCGGCATAGAGTCTTATGATAAACGCAGAGGATGGCGTGGACCTATTACAAATATTTACAGAAATAAAGATTGGAAAAATACAATAAAGAAAATTAACCTAGACGAGACACTAAAATGGGAACTTGCTCAAGTATTAGAAGTCAATAATTATGAAAGCAATATAAAATTAATTGAAAAAAATAATAAAGAAAAAATAATTTTTAAAGATTTAAAGTGGACAAGAACAAAAAATTTTAATGAACTATTAGAAGTTGGAGATATTATTTTTGTAAAAAAAAATAATAATAATTGGGTCTTAAAACAAATGCCGTTAGTTAATGGAAGCATTGTAGTTATTAATCCACACAACGGAAAAGTAAAAGCTTTAGTAGGTGGCTATAGTTTTGTTTCAAGCGAATTTAATAGAGCAACACAAGCCAAGAGACAGCCTGGTTCAGCATTTAAACCAATTGTTTACGCCGCAGCATTAGAGAGTGGGTTTTTACCAAACTCTATTGTTTTAGACGCACCTTTTGTAAGCGAACAAGGAGAAGGATTAAAAAATTGGAAACCAGAGAATTATGGAAAAAAGTTCTATGGTCCATCAACTTTGAGAAAGGGTATAGAAAAATCACGAAACTTAATGACAGTAAGAGTAGCACAAGATGTAGGATTTGAAAAAATTTCTAGCATTTCAAAAGAATTAGGTGTTTACGAAAAAGTGCCTGAACTATTATCTGTTTCTTTAGGCTCAAATGAGACTACTCTTTTAAAACTTACCAACGCTTATTGTACATTTATAAATGGGGGAAAAAAAATACGACCTATTTTGATAAACCGAATACAAGATAGAAGAGGAAAAACTATTTTTAATTCAGAAAAAAGAGTGTGCCAAGATTGTCAATTGGTCAACAACGACGATAAAAAATTTGTCCCAAAAATTTTAAATAATAATAAACAGATTGTTAGTAAAGAAACAGCTTTTCAAATTACATCAATGTTAGAGGGTGTTGTTAAAAGAGGAACTGGAAAAAAATTGAGAGCTTTAAATGTTCCTCTTGCAGGCAAAACAGGAACTACAAACAAAAATTTTGATGCATGGTTTATAGGATCTACCTCAAATTTAACGATAGGTGTGTATATTGGTTATGATGAACCAAGATCTCTTGGAAAATATGAGACAGGGGCTAAAGCTGCACTACCAATATTTAAAAAATTTATTGAAACCGCTCTTTATAAAGAGGAGATAAAATATTTTAATACACCAGAAACAATATACTTTTTCCCTATAGATTACGATAGCGGTAAAAGCGCTAAATTTACGGAATCAAAATCTATAGTAGAAGCATTTAAAGAAAAAAGTATAGATGAAATAAGATTAAAAAATTTTAATTTAGGTAAAAAACGTGATAAATTAAACAAGTACACAAGATTCTATTAATGAACAGTTTTGAAAAAAATTTAAAATTTTCCGAAAAGTCCCTCTCAAATATTAGGGGGTATCTTTGATAGTAATAATATTAAAGAGAGAATATCAAATTTAAATAATGAAACTTTAAAAAAAGATTTTTGGAAAGATAAAAATAATTCTAAAAAAGTTTTAAAAGAAAAGAAATTCCTAGAAAACATATTTAACTTTTATAACAACACAGAAAAAGAGTTAGCTGATTTACGAGATTTAAATAAGCTTGCTTTGGAGGAGGGAGATAGTCAAACGATTAACGACTGTTCAAAAAAAATATCTTTAGTTCTGGAAGAAGTTAAATTATTTGAAATCAAGTGCTTTCTTTCTGGTGAAAATGATAATTTAGATATTTATCTTGAAATTCACGCTGGAGCTGGGGGGACAGAAAGTCAGGATTGGGCCGAAATGTTAAGAAGAATGTATTTAAAATGGTTTGATAAAAAAGGTTTTAAATATCAAATGATAAGTGAACATAAAGGTGAAGAAGCTGGAATTAAATCCTCAACATTTAAAATAACAGGTGAAAATCTTTATGGCTTGATGAAGAAGGAGTCAGGAGTCCATAGATTGGTAAGAATATCACCTTTCGATTCCGGCGCTAGAAGACATACCAGCTTTGCTAGTGTTTGGGTCTATCCTTGTGTTGATGAAAATATCGATATTGTCATTGACGAAAAAGATTTAAGAATTGATACTTACAGATCAAGTGGAGCAGGAGGACAACATGTAAATACAACCGATAGCGCGGTAAGAATTACACACCTACCATCTAAAATTGTCGTACAATGTCAAAATGAAAGATCTCAACACAAAAATAAAGAAACCTGTTTTAAAATGCTTAAAGCAAGATTATATGAACATGAAATTCAAAAAAGAGAAGATAAAAGTAAAAAAGAGCTTGATTCCAAAACAGATATTGGTTGGGGCTATCAAATAAGATCTTATGTCTTACAACCTTATAGGTTAGTCAAGGACCTTAGATATAATATCGAGGATACTAATCCCGACTCGGTTCTGAACGGCAATTTAGATAAATTTATCGAAGGATCAATTTTTAGGGCAACAAAGTAATGAAAAAAACAATCTTTTCAACATTCTTATTTATTTTATTTATTTTATTTTTAGCAACTTTTTATTTGAGTTTTTTTGGATTTGAAACAGACAAATTTAATAAGATTATTAAATCAAAAATAAATGAATCTAATAATAATGTAACATTAGATTTTGAAAAAATATCAATTTTAGTAGATATAAAAAAATTGACTTTATTTGTTAAGTTTTTGAACCCAAATCTTAATTATGATCAAACAGTTATTCCATTAAAGTCACTAAGAACAAATGTAGATTTAGAGTTTTTGACTCAAAAAAAAATAATTATTAAACAAGTAATTGTATCAACAAAATACTTAGATTTTAAAAATATTAAACCCATTCTTATCAAAACAGGACTTAAAGAGAATAATTTTAAAAATATTAAAAAAGCAAGATTTCAAATTAAGGATTTAAAATTAGAATTCGATGAAAATTTTAAACTTAAAAAAAATTTTAATGTCAAAGGAGATATAAATACTGCAAATATTAAAATTTCAGAAAAGTACGAAATAAAAAACTTGATTGGAAATTTTTTATATAAAAAAAATTCTTTGTATTTTTCCGAATTATCTTGGAATTTTAGTGACAAAAAAAATATAGAAAGAGAATTTTTTAAAGGTGAGCTTAACTTTATTCAGACTAAAAAAAAATACGACGTAAACTTAAAATTTAATACAAAAATTGCATCTAGTCTTCCTAAAATTTCTATAATGCATTATTCTTTTTCAGAAAATAATATTGCAGAAATAGAAGCTAATTTATCAATAAACAAAAATCAAAGTATACTTTTAAAAAAAATATTAATTAATGATAAAGAAAATAAGTTTATAGCAAAAAATATAAGATTAGATAAAAATTATAATTTAATTAACTTTAAAGAAATTGAAGTTAAAACATCAATAGATAATAAAATAAATAATCAATTCAAAATTATAAATAAAGATAAAATCAACATTAAAGGCAAAATCTTTGATGCTAAAATGCTTTTATCCGAATTAAACAAAGATAGAAAAAAAAATAATTTTTTAAATAAAATCTCTAAAGACGTAGAAATAGATTTTAATAAAATTCTAAAAGGCGCAAGATTTCCGATTAAAAATTTTAGGCTAATTGGAAAAATCCAAAAAGGCTCTTTTGAGAAAATATCAGCAAAAAGTGATTTTATGGATAATAAACATTTGGATATATCGTTAAAAAAGGAGAAAAATACAGATAAAAAAATTTTAGAAGTTTATTCTGATATTGCTACGCCTCTATTAACTGATTACAAATTTTTTCAAGGTTTGGATGGTGGAAACCTTAATTATACATCAAATTTTGATAAAAAAAGTTCATCTAATCTTTTAATAATAAATAATTTTAAATTAAATAAAGCTCCTGCATTAGCAAAAATATTAACTCTTGCTGACCTTAGAGGTCTAACAGATACCCTAAAAGGTGAGGGAATAAGTTTTGATACTTTATCTATCAAGTTTCAAAGCAACTCTTCTAAAATGGATATTGAGGAAATCTTTATGATAGGTCCCTCTATATCTATTTTAATAGATGGTTATGTTGAAAAGCCAAACGGTTTGATAAGTTTAAGAGGAACTTTGGTACCAGCAAAAACACTTAATAGTATAATTTCAAAAATTCCTGTTATTGGTGAAATTTTAATTGGTAAGAGGATTGGAGAAGGACTTTTTGGAATTAGTTTTAAAATTAAGGGACTACCAGATAATTTAAAGACAACAGTCAACCCAGTAAAAACTTTGACACCAAGGTTCATTACTCGGGCACTTGAAGCTGCTAAAAAAAAGGAAGCTAATTAATTATTACTTTTAAGTGAGTTTTTTTTCCCACAGATAACTTAATATAGTTATTATTTGAAAAATCCTGTAAGTTAATAATTTTCTTATCATCCTCAATTACTTTATCATTAACCTTAATTCCTCTATTTTTCAAAATTCTTCTAGCGTCGCTTTTTGAAGATGCTAAACTATTTTGTGAGATTAAGTCTATAATACTAATACCTTTTGAAATTAAATCTTTTGATATTTTTTTTTCTGGTATATTTTTTCCAACTCCACCTTGAACAAAAGTCGTTCTTGCAGTTTCTTCGCTATCTTTTGCAGCTTTTGAACCATGTAGCAAAGTAGTAGCTTCGTTAGCTAATAATATTTTAAGCTTGTTTATATTTTTTTCGTTATCTATTTCATTTGTAAGTTTATCTGTTTCTATTTCTGTGAAATATTTCAAAAATTTTTTGACATCTTCATCTGCTGTGTTTCTCCAAAATTGCCAGTAATCGTATGGTGAAAACATTTTTTTATTAAGCCATACAGCACCTTTTTCAGTTTTACCCATTTTAGCACCAGAAGATAAAGTTATCAGGGGAGTTGTAAGTCCAAATGCTTCCTTTTGTAAAATTCTTCTTATTAATTCAACTCCATTAACAATATTTCCCCATTGATCCGATCCACCCATTTGTAAAACACAATTGTGTTTTTTAAACAATTGATAAAAATCATAAGCTTGTAAAATCATGTAGTTAAATTCCATATAACTTAAAGATTGTTCTCTTTCCAATCTTAGCTTAACACTATCAAATGTTAGCATTTTGTTTATTGTGAAATGCTTTCCAACATCTCTTAAAAAATCAATATATTTTAATTTACCAAGCCAATTATAATTATTTACATATACAGGTTTGGTTTTTTTATTTTTTGAGTATAAAAGTTTTTCAAAAATTTTTTTAATAGTAGAAATATTTTTCTTTATATTTTGATTTGTTAAAATTTTTCTTGTTGTATCTTTGCCAGATGGATCACCGATAAGTGTAGTTCCACCACCTAATAAAACTATAGGTTGGTGACCATATTTTTGTAGAAGCCTTAAAATCATTATTTGCATTAAACTTCCAACGTGAAGACTTGGTGCCGTAATATCAAATCCTATATAAGCTTTAATTGATTTGTGGCTCGAAATTTTTTCAAGTTTTTCCAGATCAGTGCATTGGTTTAAAAAACCTCTGGAATTCATCTCAGATAAAAAGGTATTTTTCATACAACTTTATGTACTAGAGTTACTATTATACTAAAATTGATATAAATAAATATAATTATGAGTAAAGAATACACAGCTTTAGGTTTAATGAGTGGTACATCTGGTGATGGTGTAGACGCATCAATAATTAAATCAGACGGTAAGTCTAAATTCGACATTATCACAGATAAATATTTTGAGTATAATGAGGAGATTTTTAAAGGGATACACGGTTTAAAAGAAAAAATTCATAAAACCAAAGATCTTAAAATATTTTCAAATGAAATAAATTCTTTAGAAAAAAATATTACTTTATTTCATGCAAAAATAATTAAAGAAATTTCTAAAAATAATGAATTTGATCTAGTAGGTTTTCATGGTCAAACTATTTACCATAACTCCATAGAAAAAATTTCAAAGCAATTAGGCGATGGCAAACTGCTTGCTCAACTATGCAAAAAAAATATTGTTTATAATTTTAGAGAGAATGATATTAAAAATGGAGGAGAGGGAGCACCACTGACTCCAGTTTTTCATCAATTAATAGCAACAAAATATAATTTAGATTTACCGACATGTATTTTAAATATTGGAGGAATATCGAACATAACAATAATTGGAGAACCAACTGGATCGTTTGGTTTTACAAGTAGAGATATCGGTCCAGGAAATTGTTTGATTGACTCTTGGATAAGAAAAAATTCAAATTTAAAGTTCGACAAAGATGGTATTTTAGCATCAAGAGGAACAAGGAATGATATAATATTTGAGCAAGCACAAGAATTATTTGGAAACAGGCCAAATCAAAAAACTTTATCATTAGATGTAAATGATTTTGATGTTTCTTTTGCAAGAGGTTTGTCGCTTGAAGATGGTGCAGCTACATTAACTGATTTTACAGCTAGAATAATAGGATCAGCTCTTTTTGTTTTATTATCAAAAGTAAGTAATAAAATTTGGAAAGTTATAGTATGCGGAGGCGGAAGAAAAAATAAAATTTTAATTGAGAATATTAAAAAAAATACCCTAAAAAATTTAATCATCCAACCAATCGATGATTATGGAATTAATGGCGATTTTGTAGAATCCCAAGCATTTGCTTATTTAGCTATTAGAAACATACTACAAGAACCAATCTCATTTCCGGATACTACTGGCTGCCTTTCACCCACAACCGGAGGAGTTCTGATAAAAATTAAATAAGCTCAGTATTTTTTTTAATATAAGTATTTATAATTTTTTTTAAATCTTCTTCTTTATCTTTGAAAAAATGGTTTGAATTTTTAATTTCAGAAAATTCAACCTTTATTCCTTTCTGATTTTTTAATCTATTATTCAATTCATTAATACTTTCTTTTGAGACTAACTCATCCTTTTCTCCATAGATTACTTGACCAGAGGTTGGACATGGAGCTAAAAAAGTAAAATCATACACATTAGGTTGTGGAGCTATCGCAACAAATTTTGTTACTTCTGGTCTTCTCATTATTAACTGCATACAAATTAAAGATCCAAATGAAAAACCAGATACCCAACATTGACTATAATCTTGATTTTCTCTTTCAATCCAATCTAGTGCAGCCGCAGCGTCTGAAAGTTCACCTTGACCGTTATCAAATGTTCCTTCACTCTTTCCTACTCCCCTAAAGTTCAATCTCAAAACAGAAAACCCGTTCTTTATAAAAACATTGTATGTTTCTTGAACAATTCTATTATTCATTGTTCCACCGTATTGAGGATGTGGTTGTAAAACTACAGCTATTGGTGATCCTTTTTTTTGATTTTTAAAATACTTTCCTTCTAAGCGACCAGCTGGACCAACAATAAAAACTTCTAAACTTTTTTGTTTCATTATTAATAATGATAATTATTTTCAAAAGAAAAATAGATTTATAGCACGTTTTGATAGCGACAAATTATTTTTTTATAAAGTTGACTATTTTAGTGGGAATACCTAAATAAACTATATAAATTAAGGATAAAATGAAATTAACTACAAAAGGCAGATACGCAGTTATGGCAATGGCTGATTTAGCCGCCAATCAAAAACTAAAACCAGTAAGTCTTAATGAAATTTCTTTAAGACAAAATATATCTTTGTCTTATTTAGAACAGTTATTTTCTAAATTAAAAAATCAAAAATTAGTAAAAAGTATCAGAGGATCCTCAGGTGGTTATATTTTAGAAAAAAACCCAAGAGATATAAAAATTTCAAATATAATATTTGCTGTTGATGAACAGGTTAAAACTTTAAACTGTAAAAAAGAATCAAAAAAGGGATGTAACGGTAAAACTGTTAAATGTATTACACATAATTTGTGGGATGATCTTGAGCGTCATATTAATTTTTTCTTCGAGAATGTTAGTTTAAATGATTTGATAAAACAAAAAAGGATAGATATCAATTAAATGAAAAATCAAAATATAAATACAAATCAGGAATACAAATATGGTTTCACAACGGATATAGAAAATATTCGAGCTCCCAAAGGTTTAAACGAAGACACGATTAAGTTTATTTCAAATATTAAAAAAGAACCTAAATGGATGTTAGATTGGAGACTTAAAGCATTTAATAGACTAAAAAATTTAAAAGAGCCTAATTGGCAGAAACCGAAGTATCCTAAAATAAATTATCAAGATTTATATTATTATTCAGCACCAAAAAGTGCTTCAAAAAAACCAAAAAGTTTAGATGAGGTTGACCCTAAGCTGCTTGAAACATATAAAAAACTTGGAATCCCATTAAATGAGCAAAAGAAACTAAGCGGTGTTGCTGTAGATGCAGTTTTCGACTCAGTTTCTGTTGCAACTACTTACAAAGCAGAACTTACAAAAAAAGGAATTATATTTTGTTCAATATCTGAAGCAATACAAAAACATCCAGATTTGGTAAAAAAATATATAGGTTCAGTCATACCATTAACAGATCATTTTTTTGCTACACTGAACTCAGCGGTTTTTACAGATGGTTCTTTTGTTTACATACCTCCAAATGTTAAATGCCCAATGGAACTGTCAACTTACTTTAGAATTAATGCTTCAGAAACAGGTCAATTTGAAAGAACACTAATAATTGCTGACAAGGGTAGTTACGTTAGTTATCTTGAAGGGTGTACAGCACCAATGCGTGATGAAAATCAACTGCATGCTGCTAACGTAGAATTGATAGCTTTAGATGATGCAGAAATAAAATACTCTACAGTTCAAAATTGGTATCCTGGTGACAAAGATGGAAAAGGAGGAATTTATAATTTTGTTACTAAAAGAGGTGCCTGTAGAGGTAAAAATTCTAAAATTTCTTGGACACAAGTTGAAACTGGTTCAGCTATTACTTGGAAATATCCAAGCTGCATATTGCAAGGAGATAATTCTGTTGGAGAATTTTATTCTATAGCTATCACCAATAATCATCAAAAAGCAGATACTGGTACCAAGATGATCCATCTTGGTAAAAATACAAAAAGTAAAATCATTTCTAAAGGGATATCAGCTGGGAAAGCCGATAACACTTATAGAGGTTTGGTAGATATATCCAAAAAAGCTTTAAACTCTAGAAATTATACACAATGTGACTCGCTTCTTATGGGAAACAAATGTGGAGCTCACACAGTGCCATATATTAAAAATAAGAATTCATCATCGACAGTTGAGCATGAGGCAACAACGTCAAAAATAAATGAGGAACAATTGTATTATTGTAATCAACGAGGACTCAATCAAGAAGAAGCAGTAAGTTTAATAGTAAATGGTTTTTGCAAAGAGGTTTTACAACAATTGCCTATGGAATTTGCAGTAGAGGCTCAAAAATTAGTCGGTATTAGCTTAGAAGGAAGCGTTGGTTAATGGAAAATAGATTTCATTTAGCTATACCGGCAGGCGACTTGGATAAAGCAATCAAATTTTATTGTGATATTTTAGGTTGTAGTAGAGGTAATGCAGAATTCAAATATCCAGATGCTTGGGCCGATATTAATTTTTGGGGTAATGAATTGACATTGCACGCAACAGATCCTAGTAAAAAAAAAAAAAGTGAGAGACATAATGTAGATATGGGAAATGTTACCGTCCCACATTTTGGAGTTCATCTTGATGCTAAAACTTTTAAAAATTTAAAAGAGAGACTCATAAGTAAAAAAATAAAATTTATAGATCCGCCATATATAAGATTTAAAGGTGAGGATATTGAACAAGAGACTATGTTTCTGGAGGATCCAAATGGGAACTGCATGGAAATAAAAACTATGAAAAATCCTAATACATTATTCAAAAAATAAAATGAAATTAGACACTAAACTTAACGAGTATAAAAATAATATCGAATCCTTAAAAGCCATAGAAAGCTTAGAAGTTTACAGATGGCTAATTTCATTGGGAGAAAAACTAAAAGATGATCCTCTTAGTGAACAGAGAAGAACAAATAAAAACAAAGTTAAAAGTTGTCAATTTGAATTATTCGTAGATTATGAAAATGGTCGTTTTAAATCCTGGAGCATGGCTATGGTTTCAGCAGGTTATGCCTACATTTTAATTGATATATTCAATTCATTATCTATTGAAGAGGCAAAAAAAATTACAGTAGATGATTTCAAAAAAATTAAAATGGATGAATTACTTACAATGAGTAGAAAAACTGGTTTTTATGAAATGATTGAAATGATGATAGGTAAATTAAAAAATGTTGGAAATTAAAAATTTAAAAGCATCAATAAACAATAGGGACATTCTTAAGGGACTAAATCTTAAAATTAATCCAGGGGAGGTTCATGCTATTATGGGTCCTAATGGATCTGGCAAAAGTACTTTAGCCAATATTTTATCTGGTAAAAGCGGATATGAAATTAGTGGTGAAATTAAATATAAAGGAAAAAATTTAAAAGACATTCCAGTAGAAGAGAGAGCTCAAAAAGGAATTTTTTTAGCATTTCAATATCCACTAGAAATTCCCGGAGTTAATACAAATAATTTTCTTAAAACATCTTTAAATACAATTAGAAAAGCCAATGGCCAAAAGGAAATAGATACTATTAATTTTTTAAAATTAGTTAAGGAAAAATCAAAAGAACTAGGAATCGATGAGAAAATTCTTTCAAGACAACTCAACGTGGGTTTTTCGGGAGGAGAAAAGAAAAAAAATGAAATTCTTCAAATGAAAATTTTAGATCCAAATTTAATTGTACTTGACGAAACAGATTCTGGTTTAGATATAGATGCATTAAAAACTATTGCAGAAGGGGTTAATTCTTCAAG
>MDTB01179960.1_pt1 | contig 18038 bp, 19 predicted proteins | sample 811161 | NCBI WGS metagenome assembly MDTB01 (sample SAMN05326650, study PRJNA326480) | marine metagenome | isolation source: seawater | place: Mediterranean Sea | collected 2009
CAGAGAATAAAAATCTCTTGTTTCAGGATGCATTACATGAACAAGCAGATCTCCATAGTCTATGAGAATCCATTCGGATTTAGTATATCCTTCTACGCCGAGAGGCTTTATTTTATTTTTCTTTAATTTTGTTACTAGATTGTCAGCGATAGCCTTGACATGTCTTGTTGATCTGCCAGATGCAATGAACATCAAATCAGTGACTGACGATTTATTCTTTACGTCCATCATTACTATGCTCTCTGCTTTATTATCTTCCAGAATATTTTGAATAGATTTTTTAAGCGCTTCCATATATTAATAAATCTTTTTCTGTAATAACCATTCCTCTAAAGTTTGAGGCACTAAATTAGATATTTTTAAATTATTTTTCAATCTGTCTCGTATTTCAGTTGAGGATATATCTACCATTGATGTTTCCTGTATGTATATTTTACCATATGACTGACTATGAAATATACCTAGATCTGTAGAAATGAGTGATTTAAGTTGCTTACTGAGTATTACGTTATGATTTTCAGTCATTCTTGAAGAAATAATAATATTTGATGATTTGATAATCTCATTGAAACCCTTCCATTTTTCTATAGTTGAAATAAGATCCAGCCCAATTATAAGATATATTGTCGCATTATCATATTCTTTTGATATTGATCTTATTGTATCAATAGTATAGGAAATTCCTTGTCTATTAATTTCTCTATCATCAACTATGTATGCTTCATTCTTTAAGCCAATCTTTAGCATTTGTAAACGATCTGATTGAGATGCATGAATAATTTTATTTGAGTTTGCAATATTTGTTGGAACAAAATGTATTGCATCTAAACTATGAAATGAAAATATCTCATCAACTGGCTTCAAATGACCATAATGAAAAGGGTCAAATGCTCCTCCATAAATACCTATGCGCTTTTTAGACATTCCCTTAACTTCTAATCTTACCTTTGCTCGACACAATATATTTGAGGTTCGTCAGACCATCTAATCCAACAGGTCCTCTAGCATGTAATTTATCTGTACTAATTCCTATTTCAGCACCAAGTCCATATTCAAAGCCATCTGCAAATCGAGTTGATGTGTTTATCATAACGGAGCTTGAATTAACAAGCCTCTTGAACTTGTCAATAGAATTTTTATCATTAGATACAATTGCATCGGTATGTAGTGATCCAAATTCAGTTATATGTTTAACAGCATCATCAATAGAATCTACAATTTTAATTGCAAGCACCGGCGCCAAATATTCTTGAGTCCAATCACTCTGCTTGGCTAATTTAGAATTTGGCAAAAGCTTTAAAATATTTTTACACCCTCTAATTTCAATATTGTTTTCCTGATAAGTATTTAATATTTTTCTGAGACACTTTTTAGAAAATCTTTTATGTACTAAAAGTGTTTCCATTGCATTACATACTCCATATCTTTGCATCTTAGAATTTATACTTATATTATATGCCATATCTAAATCAGCTTTATGATCTATATAAACATGACAATTACCATCAAGGTGTTTAATCATAGGAATTTTTGAAATAGACATGACCTTTTCTATTAGTCCTTTACCTCCTCTTGGAATAATAACATCAATATAATCGTTCATTTCAAGCATCTTATCTATCGCTTTACGATCTGTAGTCTCAATCAACTGAACCATGTATTCATTAAATTGATTAATTTTAAGAGCCTTTTTTATGCAATTCATCAATGCTTTATTACTATTAATTGATTCTGATCCACCGCGCAAAATAACGCTATTACCAGATTTAATACATAGTCCAGCTGCATCAATAGTGACGTTTGGTCTGGATTCATAAATTATGCCTATTACTCCAAGCGGGACTCTCATTTGACTTACTAAAATTCCATTTTTCTGCTTATGACCTTTGGATGTTTTATACAGTGTATCTGGTATTGTAATAATTTTAGATAAACCATCTCTCATTGATTCAATGCGTCTATCATTTAAAATTAACCTATCGATCATACTATCTTTAAGTCCATTTTTTTGTGCATTTTTAATGTCCATATTATTTGCTTGAATAATTTTTTTGGTGTCATCATGAATATAGTTCGAAATTGATTTTAGAACCTTGTTTTTAAGAGTAGCCGTATATTTACCAGATTCGTTAGAAGATGATAATGCTCTTTTACATAAATTTAATATATATTTATCTATTTCCATTTAAACTATCTCGGTATTTGATTGATGAATTAGAGGTTTTTTTAATACAAAAGCAGTAACTAACATCTCAAAGCTATTCCATATATTACTTTCATTAGAACCCAATTTGATTGACTTATCTATAGCATAGCAATATTGTATTAAATCCATCAAGTGCTGTTTACTATAATCCTTAGAAAATTTAGAATAAACATTTTTTTTGTAATTTGGTATGTATGGCTGAGGGCTCAAGCCATTAACCAGATAATAAATTTTCTTAATCTCATTGCTTAAAAGAAATAAAATATAAACTTCTGATGATTTAATAGACTTTAGATAATTTAATATTCTAATAGTCTTTTTTAAGTCATTAGAGATTATCGAATCTATTAAATCAAATTCAGTAAATTTATATTCTTGTTGAATATAATCAAAATATGTACCAATGTCTTTAATATTTAATAAAGACATCTTATATATTTCTTGAGATATTGCTGAGGTATTTCCTTCATTTTTATCAATAAGCTTCTTAAAAAGCTCCTCGCTAAAATTTATCTTGTTTCTTAAGAATTTTCTTCTAACCCAGTCATTTAGATTAGATCCGCTAAGTTCAAATACTTCAATAATACAACCATTAGTTTCTATTTTTGAAAAAATCTTTGTTTTTTTAAAAGAAGGTGATTGTCCACTAACTTTCAAGATAGTAACTATATCTCGAGTAGCTGGGATTTCCATTAGATATTCTGAAAGATTTTTTGGAATAGTATTTGAAATAATATTTAATAAAATAACTTTTTTATCTGCAAATAATGAATAATTTTCAAAATCATCCTTTACCTGTGCAAGATCAAAATCTGTGTCCACAACATATTTTTTGATAATATATTCTTTCTTCTTATAATGATTCTCCAATCTAAATTCTACTTCATTCTGTAAATGATAAGGACTACCTAATATTAAATATATTGGATATTCAGATATAGATACTGCATTTATAAAACTTTTATATGTGATTTTCATATGATAAATTACTCAGATTCTATACAATATATCATGGATAATAAAAAAGCTCATATCGAAATTGGATTTATTGGTCTTGGAATTATGGGAAAACCCATGGTTAAAAATTTATTATCTTCGGGCTATAAGGTGTCATTTTATGCAAGAAAAAAGAAAATTATTAATGAAATTTCATGCCTAGGTGGAAACTATATAAATAGTATTCAAGATATAGCTAAAAGTTCTAAGCTAATCATCTTAAATCTCCCTGATTCTAAAGACGTGTATGATGTCGTACTTGGTAGTAGAGGTTTATATGGATATTTAATGCCTGGCACAATCTTAGTTGATATGAGTACTATATCACCAAAAACTACAGAATTGATTTCAGATAAACTTAAATTAAAAAAATCTTATTTAATTGATGCTCCAGTATCTGGCGGAGAAATTGGTTCAATTGAGGGAAATTTATCAATTATGGTTGGCGGTCATAGGAAAATATTTGATAAGATTAAACCTATATTATCTGTATTAGGTAAAAATATAACATATATAGGTAAAAGTGGCTCTGGACAGATCACAAAAGCATGTAATCAAATTCTTGTTGCCGGAACAATGGTAGCAGTAAGCGAAATTCTTCTTATTGCTAAAAAATCAGGCTGCAATGTTAAACTTGTAAAGAATGCCTTAATGGGAGGATTTGCTAATAGCAGAATATTAGATTTACATGGTGACAGAATGATTAAAAAAAATTATAAGCCCGGATTTAAATCAAAGCTACATCTTAAAGATCTAAAAATTGCAATTAGTCTTGCCAATGACCTAGGATTGAAACTGAATAATGCTCGTTATAGTCAAAAACTAGTTAAAGAAGCTGTGATCAATAAAATGCATGAGAAGGACTCTTCAGTAATTAATGAAATTATTAAAAAGAATAATAAATAAAGTGTTTAAAAACTGGACAGTAAATTATATAATCAAACTATGTTAGATAAATATTCGAAAATGCTTAAAGACAATGACATCACGCCTACTAAACAACGTTTGGATATTGCTGATATCATTTTTAAGAAGCATCAACACTTTACTGCTGTTGAATTGATAGATAAAGTAAAAATAGCTAGATTGCCTATATCACAAGCAACTGTTTATAACACGCTGAGCGTGTTTGAATCAAAGGGTTTGCTGAAAACTATTGACCTTCAAAACGACTGCAAATTCTATGACACTAACCTAGAAACACATCACCATGTCTATAATACTAGTACTAGTAAATTAACAGACATAAGTACTGATAAAATCGAATTTTCTAAGTTACCTGAAATTCCAAAAAACTTAGAATTAGAGCAAACTGAAGTTCTAATCAAAGTCAAAAATAAGTAAAGATCAGTCAAAATCTTTAGATAATGATTCAATAGTTTTTTGATCTGGCTTGACCTGTAAATTGTATTCTTTATGGTCAACGCCAAAGACTATATTGTCAGACTTTCTAAAAAGATCTATCAAATCTTGATCTAATTGAAACCTCAAAAAATGAACGGCAGATGTTTTTTCTTCTCGTGACCTTTCAAGATCCTCATCAGAAATAGCAAAAATACGTTTAGAATTACTTATACTTAGCCAAACATTATTCTCTAAATCATGAAGTCTATTTAGCATGACCTTTCTTTCATTAATATCTGTATACATAATAAGCATAGTTGCTTTTAAGTTATTTCCATCTGGTATTAGCGCCTCGTAAGCAGAAATTTCTTCTTGAATATCTTTTTGTTTGAATATTTTTTCTATGCGAAGCATTTCTTGTACTTGATATTTAATAGTCTGATAATCTTCGAAGAGAAGTAATACATTATCTCCAATTTTTATTGATCGATTTTTTTTATGCGCCATTAGGCTTGATTTTATCTCTTCCCTAGATTTATCATATTCCTCTAATGATAGCATGTCCTCGGTTGTAAGCTTTTTCATAACATTATCTCCTTTTATATTCCATAAGCTTTTTTAATTAGTGATATTGGGTGAGTTGGCATGACCTTATTACCCATTGCATTAACAATATGATGAGCAGCAAGTGTGCAATCACTTGTAAATTGTGTTGCGTTATTTTTTTTATACTCTCTAACAATAGGAGTAGCTATTTTTATGGCGATGTTATGTGTCTCTTCTTTTACACCATAAGTCCCATCATGGCCTGAACATCTTTCTAAAGCCTCTACATCTGTTTCTGGAATAAGTTCAAGTATTTTCTTAGTAACCTGTCCAATATTCTGAACTCTTTGGTGACAAGCAACCTGATAAAAAACAGACCCAATACCATTAACAAAATTTGTTTTAAATTTACCTAGATCATGTAACATTAATAAGTATTCGAAAGGATCATACAATGCTTGAGCAATATCTTTTACATCATTATTATTTGGAAATAATAATGGTAACTCTTGTTTAAACATCAGCACGCAAGATGGAACTGGTGCAATGATCTTATATCCCTGATCAACATATTTTTTAAAATGATGAATATTGTGTTGCATAGATTTTTCTACTGTTTTTAAATCACCAAGTTCTAATTTAGGCATACCACAACATTTATCATCTTTTATTAATTCCACATGTATATTATTATGTCTAAGAACTGCAACTAGGTCATCTATTACTATAGGTTCGTTGTAATTATGATAGCAGGTAGTGTATATAGCAACTTTGTTTGCTAATTTATTATCATTAATTATTTTATGATGTTTATTCTTTGCGGTTATGCTAGAAAATTTTGGTAATTTGGCATTCCTATGTATATGTAATACCTTCTCTAAAATAATCCTGAAGAACTTTTGATTATTAAAAAAATTAATTATAGGTGCAAGAATTTTCCTAGAGCCCAGTTTTCCAAGCATGTCTGTTGATGTCAATATTTTATCTCTAAATGAAGTCTTTGATTTATTAAACTTTATGGCTTTACCTCTAAGCATCAGATGTGGAAAATCAATCTCCCATTCATGAGGTGGTACATATGGGCACTTAGTTAAAAAACATAGATCACATAAATAGCAGTGGTCTACAACGTCATTAAACTGATCATAGGAAACGCCATCAACCTCGAAAGTCTCTGATTCATCGATTAGATCAAATAATGTTGGAAATGAATTACATAGGCTGACACATCTTCTGCAACCATGACAGGCATCTGCAACTCTTCTTAATTCTTTTTCGAATAATTCTTCATTAAGATAGTCTTTATTTTTCCAGTCTATATCAAACCTTGTAGGCTTTTGTAAACCACCTTCCATTTTTCATTCTCCGTAGTATGTGGTGTATTTAGCCTCGCTATTAGAATAACGAGGCTAATGAGGATTTTAAGCCATAGACTCTAGTGCTTTACTGAATCTGTTTGCATGTGATCTCTCAGCTTTTGCCAGTGTTTCAAACCAGTCTGCAATTTCATCAAAACCTTCATCTCTTGCACACTTTGCCATGCCTGGATACATATCTGTATATTCATGTGTCTCACCAGCTATAGCTGCTTTGAGATTCATTTCACTATTTCCTATTGGTTCACCTGTTGCTGGATCACCGCACTCTTTTTCTAAGTATTCTAAATGACCATGCGCATGTCCGGTTTCACCTTCTGCAGTTGATCTGAATACTGTAGCTATATCATTTTGTCCCTCTACATCTGCTTTAGCAGCAAAATATAGATACCTTCTATTTGCTTGTGACTCACCTGCAAAAGCATCTTTAAGGTTTTGTTCTGTTTTTGAACCTTTTAAACTCATTTTTTTCTCCTTATTATGAATAAATAATCTAAAATAGAGATAACTAATAAATTATAACTATTTAGAATCATTCTAAATTGATTAATAGGAGATGTCAATGCTATTGTGTTAAACTAGCAAACATGACAATGATTCTCATTCTTAAAAAGAAAATATGAAGTTACCAATATCTATTTTTGAAATTTATAAAAAAATAATTTTCATGCTGCCTCCGGAAAAGGCGCATGAAGTAAGTCTCTATATGGCTGAGTTGATCTATAGCTCTTATTTTAAAAATATTTTGAAATCAAAAAATTGTAGTCCAAATCAGAATATTATGGGAATTAACTTTTTAAACAAGCTTGGTTTAGCGGCTGGTTTCGATAAGAATGGTGATTATATCAATTTTATAAGTAATATTGGTTTCGGATTTATAGAACTGGGCACAGTAACACCAAGACCTCAATATGGAAATCCCAAGCCGAGAGTTTTCAGATATATTGATGATGAGGCGATTGTTAATTCCCTAGGCTTCAATAATAAAGGTGTAAAGTATTTAAAAGATAAACTATCTTCTTTTGATCGAGTAATACCAATAGGTATCAATATAGGAAAAAATAGTTCTACTCCATTAGAAAAAGCTCATGAAGATTATGAGTACTGTATGAGTGAAATTTTTGACTTAGCTGACTATATTACATTGAATATATCCTCACCTAATACAGAAAGATTAAGAGAGCTACATAATGAAACAAATTTAGAGTTATTTCTAAATAAAATTAAAAGAAAACATGAATATCTTACAAAGAAAAATCATAAAAGGGTACCACTAATTCTGAAGGTATCACCAGATATGAATTTAAGTGATTTGGAAAAATTTTGTAACTTGGTAATTAATTATGAGATAGATGCTATCATTGCAACAAATACTACGATTAATAATGAAGTTCTTAAACTAAATTCTTATAAACCTAATGGTGGTATAAGTGGAAAACCATTATTAAATAAGTCAAATGAAATGATAAAAACAATAAAGAATTATGTTGGAAACAAAGTAAAAATTATTGGCACTGGTGGAATCACTTCGAAAGAGTCAGCTATAAGTAAGCTTAATTGTGGATCAGATCTATTACAATTATATACTGGATTAGTATATAAGGGTACGAGCTTAATAAAAGAAATAACAAACAATATTAGGTAATTACTTAGGGGTCCATTTCCCGAAAGCTTCACCAGCTGGTTGTGGTGGCGCTGATTCATTTGACTTGCTTTGTTGATCATAGACATACTGTGTAAAATCTAAAAGTTGTTTTAATATATCGCCTTGATCTGCCTTTGGTATGCCCGAGGTTGATACAATCGAACCAACAACAGCAGATAGGTATTGGGCCGCTAAAATTGGGTCTTCATTTGCAGGGTCATGCTTTACAAGAACTTCTTGTAATCCTTTAATTAGTTCTGGTTTTAAAACTATCTCTGTCATATCATTAAACTATAGTCATTTTATTGACTAAAGTATTACATATTTAAGTATGATGCAACAATTAAAACAAAGTTATACTATTAAAACATTCGATGTTGGCCCAATGGCCAATCTCATATATGTTATTACTGATAATAAGACAAAGCTGTCTGCGTTAATAGATCCAGCTTGGGATATGACAGAGGTTTATAAATATATTAAAACTAATAGTCTTACTTTAAAAAAGATCCTATTAACACACAGCCATCATGACCATGTAAATGCTGTCGATGAAATTCTATCGTATTTTGATCCTGAAATTCATATCAATAAAAAAGAGAAAAGTTTTTGGAAAAAAAATTATGATAACTTTGTCATTAACTATGGAGGAGATTCTATTTATTTAGGTGAAACTGAAATAAAATCTTTGCATACACCTGGGCATACACCAGGGTCTACTTGCTACCATATTGGCAATGATCTAATAGCTGGTGATACACTATTTGTTTTTGGCTGTGGTAGATGTGATCTGCATGGAGGGAATCCAGAAGAAATGTTTGTCACTCTTAAAGATATCAAAACATCGTTAGATCCTAAAACTATAATTTTACCAGGACATAATTATTCTATCAAAAAGACATCAACGTTAAAGGAAGAGATCGATGGAAATCCATTTATGAATTTTAATGAGCTAGGTAAATTTGTGAATTACAGGATGGTGCTGCATGATAAAATCAGAAATTCACCCTATGGTCCAGTTAAGGTTACTTAATTCATTCCGCATTAGCGCGTAGTTTATTAAAAATCAATGTAGATGCAGTTGATATCATTTCATTTTTTATATCATCTTCTCTATCCGAATTACCCATCATATTATTTTCGTCAAATGTATAATCTCGATATAGTGTAATAGTATCTGATAAATTTTTCTGATTAGGTAAATTTATTTCATACTGAACTTCATAAATTAATTCATACTCATTAACTCTTCCTGAAATACTAATAGAAAGTTGTCGCCTATTAAATCTCTCAGATAATATTAAAATCCTATGTAATGATTTATCATTAGAATTTGTTACATTTACTCCAGCATTTATTAGAGTCTCATTAATAGAATTTACCAATATGCTATATTGATTAGAATAAACTGAGATCTGATTCAGTGATGGCGGTAAATTTAGGCTTCCTCTTAATGTGTATCCACATGAGGTAATTAAACCCATGGAAATTATAATAACAAAAACATATAATTTATTTTTACTTTTAGAGAACATAGTTTACTAATTTACCTTTTACATATATGACTTTTTTTACATCCTTATCGAGTATGTATTTTTTCAACTTCTCATCTTGTAAAATCAAATCTCTAATTCTAGACTCATCTTCATTAATATCGATAACCATCTTGCCCCTAAGTTTACCATTGATCTGGATTATAATCTCTTTATTTGATTCTTTGAGCGCATTATGTTCAACTTCAGGCCAAGACTCATTCATCAGAATTGTTGTTTCTACAATTTCTGACCAGATCTTCTGTGTAATATGTGGTGTAAATGGTGATAACATTTTTAATATAGCTTTGATCCCAGTGATTAAAATGTCATTATTTGCATGACCTTGTTGATGGTATTTAGATAAGTAATTTAATAATTCCATTATTGAGGCAATCGCAGTGTTAAAACTATTTCTTTGGAATAGATCATTCGTAACCTTTTGTATAGTTTTATTGATTTTCATATTAACTTGATCATCAGGAAATATTTTTTTATCACTAGATTTTTTTGTTGGAGGGTTTTTGCTTATAATGCTATAACTCAGTGCCCATAATCTTTTTAAAAATTTATAAGATCCTTCTATGGCAGTATCAGACCACTCTAAACTCTGCTCGGGTGGCGCAGAAAAAATGATAAATAATCTAATTGTATCAGCTCCATATTTTTGGATAATATCATCTGGATCAATAGTATTACCCTTTGACTTAGACATCTTTATTCCGCCTTGCAAGACCATACCCTGAGATAGCAAAGACATAAATGGCTCAGAGTTATCAACTATTTTCATATCTCTCATAAGCTTATGGAAAAACCTTGCATATAATAAATGTAAAATTGCATGCTCAATTCCTCCTATATATTGATCGACAGGAAGCCAGCTTTTTTTTGATTCATCTAACAAACCTTCCTCATAAGATGAGGATAGGAATCGTAAATAGTACCAAGATGATTCAAAGAATGTATCAAATGTATCTGTTTCTCTAATCGCATCTTTGCCAGTATATGGGCACTTGATGTATTTCCATGTGGGATGATTTTCTAATGGATTTCCGTCCTTTGATAAATCAATATCTTCAGGCAAAGTCACAGGTAAGTCTTTTTCAGGAACAGGATAAACTGTGCCATCTTTATGATAAAACACTGGGATAGGGCATCCCCAGTATCGCTGTCTTGATATACCCCAGTCTCTTAATCTATAATTAGTTCTTGGTTCGCCAGCATTTATTTTTTCCAAGCTATCTAATATTTCTAATTTTGCAGAGTTAGAATCAAGACCATTAAATTTCTCTGAATTTATTAATTTTCCCTCGCCAGTATAAGCTTTGTCATCATCTGCAGAATTATCAATATTTTCAATAACTTGTTTTATAGGGAGCTTATATTTTATTGAAAATTCATGATCTCTCTCATCATGTGCAGGAACCGACATCACACAGCCTGTTCCATAATCGGATAGAACATAGTTCCCTACCCAAATTGGTACCTCTTGATTGTTTATAGGATTAATTGCAATTAAACCAGTATCAACTCCCTCTTTATCTATGCTGCTTACTGTCTCCTCTGAGACTTTAAGAGTTTTACATCTCTTTATAAAATTTTGAACTTCATCACTTTCAATATCTTTTAAGATTTTATGATTAGGGGAGATGGCTAGAAAGCTGACCCCAAAAATTGTATCTACCCTTGTTGTATATACTTCTAAGTTATACTTGGAATTTTTTATTTGGAATTTTATAAGGACACCTTTAGATATTCCAATCCAATTCTTCTGCATCATTTTAACTCTCGAAGGCCAACCTTTAAGATCGTCTGTGCTTCTCAGTAACTCATCAGAATACTTTGTTATTCTGAGAAACCATTGGGGTATTTTTTTTCTCTCAACCTCTGCGCCGGACCTCCATCCTTTTCCATCAATGACTTGTTCATTAGCTAATACAGTTTTGTCAACTGGATCCCAGTTGACCTCAGATTCTTTCTTATATACCAGATTCTTTTCAAGTAATTTAGTAAAAAACCATTGTTCCCACTTATAATATGAAGGATCAGACGTTGATATCTCATTATCCCAGTCGTATGCATACCCGAGTCTACTCAACTGAGCTTTCATATGATCGATATTTGTCTTAGTCCACTCAGCAGGGTGAATTTTATTTTCGATAGCAGCATTTTCGGCTGGTAATCCAAATGAATCCCAGCCCATTGGTTGAAATACATTCTTACCAAGCATTTTTTGTCCTCGAGAAATTACATCTCCAATAGTGTAGTTCCTTACATGTCCAATATGTAATTTGCCACTGGGATAGGGAAACATGCTCAAGCAGTAAAATTTGTTTTTTGAATTACCAAGATCTATCTTAAAAGATTTATGCTTTTTCCATAGATCCTGAATATTTTTTTCAATATATTGTGGTTTGTATTCTTTATCCATGACCTTTATTGTTTTTCCAATATAACAACATAATTGTGAATATTAACATCAATATTGGGTAATCTCCAAAATACATATACGGGGTTAAGCCTTTAGACGGGTATATATCAGTATTTATGTACCCATCCTCGTTCAAATTAATTTTATTAAGAATTTTACCATTCTTATTTATAACTGCTGATATGCCAGTATTAGCTGCTCTTATAACTGTCCGACTTGATTCAAGTGCCCTTACTTGAGCTATCTGGAGGTGTTGATGTGGAGCGAATGAATTTCCAAACCAAGCATCATTACTTATATTTACAATTATACTATAATCTTCGCTTTTTCCTATCAAGGAGGGGTATGCTATTTCATAACATACTAGTGGATGCAGAATAATATCATCATATATTAATTGTTTTTGACTAAGATCACCCGGGGATAGGTTTGACATGGGGATGTTTAATGTATCACTAACAAAACCAAAAACACTTTTTAAAGGAGTGTATTCTCCAAAAGGCACTAAATGTCTCTTGTTATAAAATGTTTCAGAGTTATTAAGCATAACTATACTATTGTAAATTTTATTATTTTCACGATTATAATTAAAAACTCCAGAAATAAGATTTATATCTCTATTAGTTCTCAATAGATCATAAAACTCTTTGTCTAGTTGATATATCTTAGGGATAGCGGTTTCTGGTAGAATGACTAGTTTATTGATTTTATTTTCAAAAATTTCAATATATTTTTTCTTAATATTATTTAACTCATCATCATTAAATTTGATACCCAAATTTATATTTGGTTGAACTATGGTGACCTTCAAAGGTCTTTCAGAATCTAATGAAAAATTAGAGAAAAATATTGTGAATAAATATAATATCAAAATACTGAAAGAGTAAGTTTTAAGTAAATTCTTTTTTGATTTTGAAGAAATAACTGCTACAAGCATCATTGATATCATAACAACAATGAAGCTAACCATGTATGATCCAAATAAAGGAAAGATATGGTCAAAAATAGTTTCTGTTTGACTGTTGCCAACTAAGAGCCAAGGGAAGCCTCCAAAGATATTAGATCTTATGAATTCGATAAATACCCATATAGATGCAATTAAAATTGGTATACCTAATCTATCAAGATTAGTATCTTCATTAACAAAATATCCAAAAGGAATGAATAATATACTCAATAGAATAATGAATAAAAGAGTAATAATTATAGAAAGAAAGAAGTATTCACCTCCATAATTATAAATACTATTAAAAATCCAAGATACTCCCGATGTAAACACTATAATTCCATATATAAATGACTTAAATAAACTAGATCGTTTTGAGCTTGTTGATAATATATATAAGAAAAATGTAAGAGATAAAAATATCCCAACTTTAAAGTTTATGGGGGCAAAAGCAAAGGTATACAAAAAACCTGAAATAACAATAATACTGTATTCTAGGTATTTATTTTTTATAGCTGACACAATAGTCTTTTATACATTTTTACTTAATTTTATTCTTTTAATTTTCCGAGAATCCGCTGATAGAACTTTAAAAGAAAGATTTGAAACAGTTATGGACTCTCCATTGAGAGGTACTTTCTCAAATTTATTAATCAAAAAACCTCCAATAGTTTCTACATCATTATCATTAAAATCAGTGAGGAAGTATGAATTGAACTCATCTAATGTGGTTAGAGCATCTATAATATAATCATCGTGTGTCTGAGCTATAATTCTCGATTCGGTTTTTTTATCATGTTCATCATCTATTTCACCTACTATTTCTTCTATTACATCTTCAATACTAACAAGACCAGATACTCCGCCATGTTCATCAATCACAATAGCAATATGATTTCTGCTAGACTTAAATTCATTCAAGAGAATATTCAATCTCTTGCTCTCAGGGATAAATACTGCGGGTCTTAGCAATTCATGTAAATCAAGATCATCATTATCATCATCAATAGACCTCTTTAGTAGATCCTTTGCAAGAAGAACACCAATGATCTCATCACGATTATCATCTATGACAGGAAATCGAGAATGTCCTGAAGATGCAACTTTTTTGATAATCTCATCAATCTGATCTGTAATATCAATGACAGTCATATGGGGTCTAGGTATCATTATATCTCTTACTTGAACCTCAGATACTCTAAATACACCCTCTATCATCCTCAACGATTCATTGTCAATATGACCATCTAATACAGCATTTTTCAAAATACTTATGAGATCATTTTTATTCTTTGGTGTATCTTTGAATAGTGCTGCAATAATATTCAGCCAATTACTTTTATTAGTTTGCATAGTATGGATCAGGGTACCCTAAATATTTCATTAACTCTCTCTCTTTTTTTTCCATCAAAAACTTATCCTTTCTTAGTTTGTGCTTATAACCTTGTATATGCAACATTGAATGTATGACCATATGAGCCCATCTGCTATCAATATCTTTATTATACATAGCTGACTCTTTATTCACGATATTAGGACAAATAATAATATCCCCGAGTATATATTCTCCTGTCTTTAGGAATGAATTATTAGGAAAAGATAAAACATTGCATGCTTTATTTTTGTTAAAGTACTTTTTATTGAGTTTCATAATCTCATTTGATTTAGATAATTTAAATGTGACAGTTGATTCTTGCGTATTTTTAAAAGCCATATTTGCCCATTTCTTAATTTTATAATTAGACGGCATATAAAGATCTATATTATCCTTTATTATTTTTATAGTAAGCAATTTATTTTTTGCGTTTTTCATATTCCTTTATAATATCTTTTACAATTTTATGACGCATTACATCACTCGCTTTAAATTTTGTAACAAATGAGCCTTTCACTTTTGGAATAAATTCAAGGCAATCTTTTAGTCCAGATGTAATATCTCTAGGTAAGTCAACTTGACTTGTATCTCCTGTTACAACTGTTTTAGAACCATATCCTATTCTAGTCAGAAACATTTCCATTTGCGCGATTGTTGTATTCTGGCCTTCATCAAGAATAATAAAAGCATCATTGAGTGTTCGTCCTCTCATATATGCTAGTGGAGCTATTTCTATTACCTTTTTTTCTATTAATTTATTTACTCTTTCAAAACCTATTATTTCATAGAGCGCATCATAAATGGGTTGCAGATATGGATTTACCTTTTCGGATAAATCACCAGGCAAAAACCCTAATTTTTCTCCAGCCTCAATAGCAGGTCTCGCTAGAAAAATTTTTTTAACCAAATCTTTTTCTAAAAAATATACTGCCGAAGCTACAGCTAAATAAGTTTTTCCAGTTCCTGCAGAACCAATGCCAAATGTTAAATCATTATTAAAAATTCCATTTATATATTCTCTTTGAGATTTAGATTTTGGCCTAATTGTAACTTTCCTACACTTAATTACAGCCTCATCATTGCTAGACTTTTCTTTAGTCGTAGATAATATATTATTAGTATTACTATTCATGTACATATGTAATTGTTTTGATGTAAGCTCCTCTTCGCTAGAGATATCATATAGTTTCTCAATCAATTCTGATGTCATAGGCACAATATCTTTATGTCCTTTGATAATAAATTTATTTCCACGATTTGAAATTTGAACATTCATATAAGATTCTATCTGTCTTAAGTTTTCATCTAGGAGTCCACATAGATTTGCCAGCCTTTCATTGTCTTGTGGTTGTAAAACTAAATTTTGGTGAGTAATTTTTTCAGTCAAAGTACTTTCTGCCCATGTATTTTATCCATATTCATGGATGAGTTCCTTAAAGTTCCATGTAATGTATTACCTCTTATTTCATCAATAATTATATCTACAAATCTTCCTGTAAGGTTAACATTACCTTTGAAGTTTACAACTTTATTATTATCTGTCCTTCCAAAGAGCTCATCATCTCTTTTCATAGATACTCCTTCAACAAGCACTGATTCTATTTTTCCTAACATTTTTTTTGAATAATCAATTGACTGATCATTAATTAATTTTTTTAACTGGTCTAGTCTTTGTATTTTGACTTCATGAGCAATATCATCTCTCTCAAGAGATGCAGGCGTTCCAGGCCTTGGGCTATAAATAAAACTGTACGCATCACTGAAGTTTATTTCAGAAATAAAGTCCATGGTTTTTTGAAAGTCAATATCTGTCTCGCCAGGATATCCAACTATAAAATCAGATGTTAGACTAATGTCTGGTCTAATTTGTCTAACTTTTCTTACTATGCTTTTATACTCTAGTATTGTATGCTTTCTCTTCATTTTTGATAGAATTCTGTCTGAGCCTGATTGAACTGGTAGATGAAGGTTATTCGCCAACTTGTGGTTATTATACTCTTGAATTAAATCATCTGAAAAATCTATAGGATGAGAAGTTGTATATCTAATCCTTTCTATGCCTGGTATTAACGAAACATATTTTATTAAATCAGCAAATGATATATTATCGCCATTAAAATTTTTAGATTTATATGCATTTACATTTTGACCTAAAAACACTATTTCTTTTACACCTTGATTTGCTAACATTGTGGATTCATAAAGTATACTATCCAAGTCTCTGTTGAATTCCTCTCCTCGGGTGTAAGGTACTACACAGAATGTACAATACTTACTGCACCCTTCCATTATTGATAAATAGGAGGAGATATTATTATTAGAAGTTTTGGGTAGATAGTCAAACTTTTCAATTTCAGGGAAACTAACATCAATTTCTACCTTTGAATCGTTTTTCAAGCAATCTTTAATCATTAAAGGTAGTCTATGTATGGTTTGCGGGCCAAAAATAATATCTATCTCAGGAGCTCTCGAACGCAACTGTTTCCCTTCTTGTGAAGCAACACAACCTCCTACAGCTATCAATACTCGTGGATTATTATTTTTTATTTTTTTCCATCTTCCGAGCTGATGAAATACTTTCTCTTGGGCTTTTTCCCTAATCGAACAAGTATTTAAAAGAAGAAGGTCTGCTTGCTCAAAATCACTAGTCTGGATCATTTTCAGATTTTGTTTAAGTATATTGCCTAATTTGTCAGAATCATATTCATTCATCTGACAACCATGGGTTTTTATAAAGAATTTTTTATTTTCCAGCATTTACTCTAGAATGGAACATCATCATCTTGGTTTGAGCTAGTGGTTTGATTAAAATCATCATTTTTTGGTGATTGATTTTCAAATTGCGCATCACCCATTGCATCAGACTTTGATCCAACAAATGTAAAATTATCAGAAATGACATCAGTAGAATATTTTTCTATACCATCTTTATCCTGCCACTTTCTAGTTTGAAGACGACCTTCAACATATAGTTGTTGTCCTTTCTTTACATACTGACCAATTGTTTCTGCAGGCTTATTAAAAAATACTACTCTATGCCATTCTGTTTTATCTTCATAGGCGCCGGATTCTTGATTTTTGAATTTTCTATTAGTAGCTATAGATAAATTCAAAACAGCATTGCCGCTTGGCATGTACTTAACCTCGGGGTCAGACCCAACTCGTCCTAATAATATTACCTTATTTACTGACATTTATTCTCAACTAAAAAGCTCATGATAAGAGTTTAACTATACCCCATATTTTATCATACGAATAGGAATAATTTGATAGAATGTATGAATTTTAGACAATTGCAGGATGTTATATAATCATATATATTGATTATCTAGCGTAGTTAACCAGTAAATATCAAATAGTATCCTATAGCAAATAAAGGTAGTTGAGGCAGAAAATTAATCATTAGTGATCTGTCCTTAATATAGAAGCTTATCATAACCCAACTTACAGCGCCGACAGATTGGAAGTATATATTATATGGATAAATATTTAAATTTGTGCATAATACTCCAGTCAATACTAATAGACTACTTAACCACTTTAAAATTGTTATATTCATAATTCTCTCATGTAAATGATTTAATTCTAAGTATTTGATGATATCATTTCTTTTACTATGAAAAAGAATATTTTTGTCAAAG
>MDTB01215758.1_pt1 | contig 18038 bp, 19 predicted proteins | sample 811161 | NCBI WGS metagenome assembly MDTB01 (sample SAMN05326650, study PRJNA326480) | marine metagenome | isolation source: seawater | place: Mediterranean Sea | collected 2009
CTTATTCAGGATTTAATATCGCAGAACTATTGTGTCGAGGATATGACGGATAATGAGATGGCTAAACTGCACATAAGACACATGGTTGGTGGAAGAGCCCCAAAGGTATCCGAAGAACAAGTGTATCGATTTGACTTTCCTGAACGCCCAGGAGCACTACTCAACTTTTTGAATATATTAGGTGACCGTTGGAATATTTCATTGTTTCATTACAGGAATCACGGCTCCGCATTTGGTAGAGTTTTGGTGGCTTTACAGGCGTTAGACAATCAAAGAGACGAAATTAAAGTGTTTCTCGACGGTTTGAAATACCGATATGTTGTTGAAACACACAACAATTGTTACAAATTATTTTTAGGTAATCCAGACTGACAGAACTCGGGGCTTCTCCATCCCTCACTTAGACCAAATCACCAACTTCTCTTATTTGTATGGCTTCAATTCCTTTCCCAGCTAATGCATCAGAAATCACTACGACTTTTTGATTCGAAGAAAATTTTCCGCTTGCGAGCATTATTTGTGCAGCTTTAGCAAGTGTTATCTCAGGATTTTCATCAAAATTGATTGTGTAACTCAGTACATTTCGATTCAACACTAACTGTCGCGCGATTCGATTATCGTTGGTAAACGCACAAATTATAGACCTTTGCGGATGACAGTTAGTGACCCAATTTGCCATGCGTCCACGGCGGGTTGGAACAAGAATAGCTGCTGCTTGGATAGATTCAGCTAAATTTACAGCGGCCTGCGCGACATGTTGTTTTTCATTTTCAAGAATCAGATTATCCGTAAAACATAGCCCCCGACTACTTTCCGTCGAGCATGCAATTTTATTTAGTATTTCTACACAACGAACAGGAAATTTACCAACAGTTGTCTCCCCAGATAGCATTATGGCATCTACTTCCTCGTAAACGGCGTTGGCCACATCAGTAACTTCGGCGCGTGTGGGAATGGGTTTTTCAATCATTGATTCAAGCATATGTGTAGCGACAATCACACGTTTGCCCATTTCTGCACAAGTTCGGATGATTCGACGCTGAATTCGAGGGAGCACTTCGAGCCTAATTTCTGCGCCAAGATCGCCTCTTGCAACCATTATTCCATCCACATTTTCTGCGATTTCAACCATATTTGTAATACCCTCTTGATCCTCGAGTTTCGCAATAACTTTTATGTCCTTTGATTGATTACCTAAAAGTGATCGCAGCTCCTTTACGTCACTCGCCTTTCGAACAAATGATAATGCGATAAAATCGACATTTTGAGCTTTGGCAAATTCGATATCGCGTCGGTCTTTTTCGGTAATTGCAGGTAGATTTATGCGAATTCCCGGAAGGTTTACATGACGTTTGCTCTTTAGAAGTCCGCCGTCAATAACTTCACAACGCATTGATCTTGCCTCTTTACTTAGCACTTTCAGATTTATCAATCCGTTGTCAACTGTTATAATGTCGCCCCTATTCATGTCTTTAACTAAATCTTCATAGTTAACTAAGATCGATGTCGACTCAACGTCTTCGCTACCACGAACAACGATAGATATTACGTCTCCCGTTTTGAGATGAAGGTCATTAGTGCGGTCTCCCGTTCGGATTTCGGGGCCTTGGGTGTCGAGCATCACTGCGATCGGTTGCTCTGAGGTTATGTTCAGTTTCCGGATTGATTCTATCACTTCTGCGTGTGAGTCGTGGCTACCATGGGACATGTTAAGCCGCGCGATATTCATTCCAGCTTTGGCTAATTTTCTCAGCATTTTGCTGGAGTGAGAGACCGGCCCTATGGTACATATTATTTTTGTTTTACGCATATAACCTCTAATTCCGTGACTATCATGTGTAAACGTATATCCCAAGGTTGTGCATCAATATGCTTACATTCCTGGCAACTATGCGCTACTCCGAGTAAAAATGGGCCATTATCTTTTTTTTGTAAGCAGTTTTTTAGAGCTCTGTCATAGTAGCCACCGCCCATTCCAATTCGATTGCCGAGGCGATCAAATCCAACGAGCGGTAAAAGGATTAGATCCATATCGGAAGCTTCTAAAATTTTGCTGTCAGGGTTGATAGGCTCCGAAATGCCATACGAGTTTAAATATAAAGAACTATTTTTATCATAGCGACTAAATCCAAGCGACTTTTCGTCGATCTTCAAAACTGGCATAAACCACTTTTTGCGAAGTTTTATTTGTCGTTTTATTAGGATTTGCAAGTCTACCTCACCGTTGCGCGAGAAATAAGCCGCTATGCGTTGCGACTTTTGAAAAATTGGTTGCTCTGAGAGAGTTTTTGCAACATTTGAGGCGGTTAGAGCTTGACATGCAGGAGAGAGAGCCATGCGTCGGGAACGTAAAGTTTTGCGCTGATTGGTTGACGTCAAAACATCGTTCCTCATTTAAAGACCCAGAGTGCCGCCGCCGACGTGGCCTTGAACCGAAAGGTTCAAGTCGGCGACTCTTGCATCGCATCAGGCTTTCCGACGCACGGAACTGCTCAACAGCTTTGACAAAGAGAAGCCATAGCAAAATTATCGGCTCAGGGACTTCTCGGCTGGCGCACACTCCAGGAATACTATTATATCAGAGCTACTAAAAAAGCATCTACGTTGAGGCATCAAATTCAAAGAGTATCGACTCGAGCTTACTATCCACTGATGCTAATCGTTGCGATGCGTCGGCATTAACTTTGGCAGAGTCTCGAGTTCGGATTAAATCGTGGCTCAAATTAAGCGCCGCCATGACGGCTATGCGCTCTAAACCAATTATATTAGATCGATTTCGAATCTCTTCCATTTTTTCGTTCAGTAGTTTAGCTGAGGCTTGCAAGGCCTCTCGCTCCTTTGGTAGACAGTTGACCTGGTAGTCTTTGTCTAAAATCCTTACTTTGAGAGAAATGTTTTCCATTATTGTTCTGCACTCATATTTTTAAGGCGATTAATCATGGTTTGTATCTTCTGTCTAGCCAATTCGTTTTTTTCTAACAGTTGTCCTCTTTCTCCAACTAGACCCGCCTCGCGTTCTCTCAATGCCTTATTTTCGGCTTTAAGCTGCTGGCATAATTCTATTAACCTGTCGAGCTTTTCTTCAAAATTTTCAGGTGTATTCATCGTACTGCCTAAGTATTAAAAACTTTCTAAAATTCTCTTCACTATATTCATTGCAGTCATTAGGGTCAATTATTTGCTCACGATAAACCATCGTGCGATTATAATCTCAGTGATATAATTCTTTTCATGGTAGACTCGACACACGATATATCCTTTGACAGCCTTGAAACTCTGTTCTTCGATTTGAATTTAGACGCGACTCCAAGCATGTTCCATGGTTATGTGTGTGGAATATTAATGAAAGGAGAAATTGATGAGTCACTAGTTTTTGAGAAATTAGAAGAGTGGCTATTTTGGTCCTCAGAGCAGAGGGAAGTTTTACAAAAATTTCTTTCTGGGTATAAGAATGTTGTAAATAGTGATTTGAGGGACTTAAATTACGGATTTCAACCTCTTTTACCTACCGAGGGTGTGTCTTTGGATACTAGATTAAATGCAATAGCAGAGTGGTGCAGGCATTTTTTATCGGGACTTGCTGACGTTTGGGATGGACAATTTGAGACAACCGAAGACACGATTGAAGCTCTAACAGATCTTTCTGAAGTTGCAAATGTGTCGTTAGATGCAGAGTCTGGCGGTGAGAGTGACTTTGAATATATTTTGGAACACGTTCGAATTCTGGTTCAAGTTATCTACTCTGATCTGTATCGAAGTGATTGAGATTACTTGTCATGACATTTTTTAGAGTAGTGAGGATAGCGTGATTACGAAAAAAGAGTATGCTAATAGGCGGTCAGGTCTCATTAATATGATGGAGCCAAACAGTATCGCGATTGTTGCAAGTGCTCCTGTGCGGGTACGCTCAAAAGATACCTTATACCCTTATAAGCAGGACACAACGTTTAGTTATTTGAGTGGGTTTCCTGAACCTCAATCTGTGTTGGTACTCATACCGAGTAGAACACAAGGTCAATTCGTAATATTTTGTCAGGAAAAGGACCAAATGCGTGAAATTTGGGACGGGTTTCTGTACGGCCCCTCAGGCGCTTGTGATCATTTTGAGGCTGATGACGCGTTCCCGATTACCGATATTGACGACATTTTACCCGGGATGTTGGAAGGGCGAGATCGAGTATATTATGGAATTGGCAAGGATACGGAATTTGATAATCGGTTGATGGGATGGGTCAATGAAATTAGGGCTCAAAGGCGGAGAGGAGCGACTCCTCCGGGTGAATTTATCGATATTGACCACTTTGTTAACGAGATGCGTTTGATAAAAACTTCTATGGAGCTCAAAATAATGAAGAATGCCGCAGCTATTACAGCCAGCGCACACAGGCGTGCTATGCGGGTTATTCGGCCAGGTATGTATGAGTATCAATTACAAGCTGAAATTGAGCACGAATTTCTCTATCAGGGAGCGACATGTCCGGCTTATACAACGATTGTCGGCGGTGGAAAGAACGCTTGTGTTCTGCATTACATAAAGAATCAAGATTTACTGGTAGACGGGGATCTGGTTTTGGTTGATGCTGGGTGTGAATATTACAATTATTGTGCGGACATTACGCGCACCTTTCCTGTTAATGGTCGGTTTACCAGACCGCAAGCATCGATATATGAAGTTGTTTTAGAGGCTCAAGCTGAGGCTATAAAATCTATAGCTCCTGGAAAACCATACAACACAGCGAATGATGTGACCATCAAAACCATTACACAAGGTTTAGTCGATTTGGGGATTCTCTCTGGAGACGTTGATGATTTAATTGGCAGAGGCTCCTATCGAGATTTTTATATGCATCAATCTGGACACTGGCTAGGAATGGATGTGCATGATGTCGGAGATTATAGACTTGATCAGATTTGGCGCGATTATGAGGCGGGTATGGTTGTAACTGTTGAGCCTGGAATATACATCGCCCCTGATAATTTGAGTGTGGAAGAAAAATGGAGAGGTATATCAGTGCGAATCGAAGATAATGTGGTTTTGACGCGGGACGGCTGTGAGCAACTGAATGAAAATGTTCCCAAGTGTCGAGTTGAAATCGAGAAATTAATGATTTGAATCTAAGGCCTGGTGCGGTGTGATGCGACGAGACTATGCTTTTGACGCGGTAATTGTGGGTGCGGGCCTGGTGGGGGCGAGCTTTGCGCTTTTGTTGACAAAAAAAGAGCCGAATTTAAGAATTTTGGTGTTAGAGTCAAATAAATCGATCTCATCTGGCAAAACAGCCGCTGCTGACTCGGATATTAGAGGCATTGCGTTATCCAGAGATAGTAAAAATATACTACAGACCGCCGGTATTTGGGCTGCACTGGAGAAGTCAGCGGCACCAATTGAATCTATTCATGTGAGCGATAAAGGTCATCCGGGGATGGCTCGTTTTAATCGGTCTCTTAATGATGAAGATCCGTTGGGATATGTTGTCGAGGGGCGATTGCTAAGCGATAGTTTAAGACAAAATTTGACCCACAAGAAGATTCAAATTTGGTACTCCACAGAGATTACAGACACATCAATAGAGAAGGATCAAGTCAGACTTACTACGAGCAAAACTAATACAGTTATCGTTGCTAAACTACTGGTGATAGCCGACGGCTTATGTTCAAAAATAGCCTCAAAACTTGGGTTTTGGGTGAAGTCCAAAGACCTTGGACAAAAAGCGATTGTTGCTAGTGTCACTCTTGACCGAAAACATAAGGGGATCGCATACGAGCGTTTTACACAATCGGGGGTGTTGGCGATGCTTCCACTTCCAACAAATATGGGTCAACCCAAGGTGTCGCTTGTCTGGACTCAGCCATCAGAATTTGCTTTACAATTAGAACAAGTTACCGATGTCTTGTTTTTAGATAAATTGCAAACGCAATTTGGTTATCGTAGCGGCATATTTACAGACGTTAGCGCTCGGACGAGCTTTGCACTCACAACTAGTTTTGCGGAAGAGATGATTCGCGCTAGAGTAGTGTTGCTCGGCAATGTTGCACATAGTTTGCACCCTGTGGCGGGTCAAGGTTTGAATCTATCATTGAGAGACGCCACTAGACTCGCTGAGGCGATCGCTTCTGCATCCAATGCGAATAGAGACTTTGGAAGTGTCTCTGTGCTGGATAAATACCGCAAAGATCGATTATTTGAGCAGCATCTTATCGCCGAATTCACTGGCAATCTTCCAGCGTTATTCTCATCTCAGAATATTGTTTTAAAGTTAGGTCGTAACCTTGGTTTGTGTAGTTTAGATTTTATTCCTATTTTGAGGGAGAAATTCATTAATTTCGGAATTAATGGAAGGGCGTTTTAAAACTTTCTGCGATATATTTTAGGTCGGATATAACTTTGCTGGGGCTTTTTGATCAGGCGACATTTTGTGTAGTCATTTTGTTTTTCTTTTTCATTGACTCAATGAAATTAGCTTGAATTGTCTATTTTTACTTATAGTGTGAACGCGCGAAAAATTATTCATAGCGAGAGACTCAAGTGGAGTGCATACATCAACTACAAATAGTGCTTTTCCAGTTTTTGTTAAAAGACGTCTTGTGCTAATTAAAAATTTTCTGATTAATGCTAAATCGACCCTAGAGCCAACATGTATGGGCGGGTTACATAAAATTGCGTCAAAATTTTCTGAAATCCTTTGTCCCGCGTCAGTTGCCATGACATTGGCCTCACTAAGACCGTAATGTGTAAAGTTAAGTTTGCATGCAGAGATTGCAGCTGCATTATTATCGGTTGCGAAGATGTTTAAGAACTCGAATCGTCTTGCTTCGCACGCTACGTAACCATATCCACATCCAAGATCGAGAAGTGAAGTCGGTATGAAATCATAAGTCTTAAAGAAAAGCTCTAAATGCTCACACAAAAATTTACTCCCTTGATCAATTTTCCTCCAACCAAAAATCCCAGGTTTACTGAAAAATATCCTGTCGTCTGTATGGACTATTTTCCTCATCTGGGAGTAATCGTCTCCCTCAGCTTTGCCCTTTACAATACTCCTGCATGCGATTGATGCAATATAATCAACACCAAATTTTTGTATTTTCGAAGTATCAGAGAGAAGCTTTTGAGAGAGTTTAATGTAGGTTTTTATACCTTCTTTTTTTTGTCCGGCAATAAGTAAGGAAGCTCCTTTCTTAAGTAATCGTTGAGCGTTATTAATCGTATGTTGTGTTATTGCTTTTTCTTTTGACACGCGAAAAATAATGTGGTCCAGGCTTTTTTCTGGTATCTGTGAAAAATCAAAGTCGCAAAATATACATTCAATTCCCGAGTTATTTACATTGCCCACTATGTCGAATCGGTTACTAAAAACTCGCATATTTTTCTGTTTAAAGATTTTGATGGAGTGCCAATCCACATTCTGCCAATTTTCATCTGCCACTATCATTATCGCACCGTTTAAAAAGGGCAGTTCGTTTAGCAAGAGTTGGACGCAGTTGTCCATTAAAATAGCCTCATGAAAAGTTTTGGCGCATCATTCTGTTCACATACTGTTGTATAACAAGGAATAGGTGCATGGTGTTGGTGCTTGTGTTTAACCGAGGTTATATAATTTTTATTTAAATTAGTTTATGTAGATTTTGATAATAAATGTGCGGCTTCCTTCGCAAAATAAGTGAGTATTCCAGTTGCTCCAGCACGTTTGAACGCCATCAAAGATTCTAAGATTATTTGTTCTTTTGACAACCAATTGTTGTCAAAGGCTGCACAATGCATCGCGTATTCACCACTTACTTGAAAGGCAAAAGTGGGGACTGCAAATTCATCAACAACACTTTTTAAAACATCAAGGTATGGCATTCCTGGTTTTATGAGCAGCATATCGGCGCCCTCTGATAAATCCAGAGCGCATTCATGAAGTGCTTCCTTGAGATTCCTTGAATCCAATTGATAACTGCTCTTATCAATTTTGTTAAGGCTTGCCGAAGAGCCAATGGCATCTCTGAATGGACCATAGTAAGCAGAGGCGTACTTGGCTGCATAGGCCATGATAATAGTATTCACCAATCCTGCTTCCTCTAAGCTTTCTCGAATGATTCCAACTCGACCATCCATCATATCTGACGGAGCAACAATATCTGCTCCAGCGTGGGCAAGTGAGAGGGCTTGTTTAACTAAAATTTCGTTTGTGGTATCGTTTAGAACATATCCGGTACTTTCATCTATAATACCGTCGTGGCCGTGGGCCGTGTATGGGTCCAAAGCAACATCTGCTATGATTGCTATCTTCGGTGCCGCAGATTTTACTTTGCGAATTGCGGTCTGAATGAGACCATTTTCATTATATGATTCCTCTGCAGTTTGGGTTTTCCGTGATTTTTCAATCATGGGAAATAAGACAACTGCTGGAATACCGAAAGACTCTGCTTCTATCACCTCTTCTATTAAATAATCGATTGATAGCCGCTTTATTCCGGGCATAGATTCTACAGTTTGACGTTGATTAAATCCCTCAACTACAAAAAGCGGCAAAATGAGATCACGCACATTAATGTCGGTTTCTGCGGCTAGGTGTCGAATGAAAGAGGAAGAGCGTAGTCTTCTCATCCTTGAATATGGGAAGTGGCCGCGATGAAATGCTTGTCTCATGAATTTTTGGGTCCTCTATTTCTCTATTGTCGTGGTTCAATCGCGGCGACTAACGCCTCAACAAGCACACAGGCATCTTTTACCCTTTTTTAAGCCAAAGTTATTGTTAATCCGTCACTCAAAGTTTGCTAAATACTCTTTCCGCGGCATCCAAGGTATATTCTATATCTTGCTCGCTGTGAGCAGAAGACATAAATCCGGCTTCAAAAGATGCAGGTGCAAGATACACACCTTCTGAAAGCATGCCATGAAAAAAATTCGCGAAGCGATGGGTATCACAGCGTAACACTTGCTTGTAGTTGGTTATTTTTTTTTCATGCGAAAAGAAGATACCCCACATAGTTCCAACATGATTGCTAGTCATTGGAATCTTAGCATCGTGAGCTCGATCAACGATTCCATCGACAAGTTTAGTGGTTAGATCAGACACTGGGGTGAAGAAATTCGGTTCCGATATCAGTTTGAGGGTCGCTAATCCGGATGCCATAGCTATTGGATTTCCAGCTAGTGTGCCAGCTTGATAGATTGGGCCACTGGGGGCGATTTGTTCCATTACCCTTCTGCTACCCCCGAACGCTCCTACGGGTAATCCACCCCCTATGACTTTGCCAAGACAAATAATATCTGGTTGGATGCCGTATTCTCCGATGGCGCCAATCGGATTTATTCGGAAACCGGTCATTACCTCATCAAATATCAGAAGAGCACCTGTAGAGGTGCAGCATTCTCGTAATGTATCCAGAAAACCTGAGATTGGAGGTACGCAATTCATATTACCTACCACGGGTTCAACAATAATAGCCGCAACTTCCGAACCAATTTGCTCCATCACCTGTTGAACTTGATTAATATCGTTATAATTGAGTGTAATGGTTTGGTTAGCTAGACACTCTGGAACGCCAGGAGAGCTGGGCACGCCCAGTGTTAATGCACCAGATCCTGCCTTTACAAGCAAAGAATCCGAGTGCCCATGATAACAACCTTCAAATTTAATTATCTTGTCGCGACCGGTAAATCCTCTAGCTAAACGGACAGCACTCATGGTTGCCTCTGTGCCGGAATTCACCATTCTTATCATATCTATGCCGGGTAGGAGACTACAAATGTTATCTGCTAGGTTAACCTCCAACGCAGTAGGGGCACCGAATGTGGTTGCTTGATCAAGCTGTTTTTTAACCGCGTCAATCACAACAGGATGGCCATGACCAAGTAGCATAGGGCCCCAAGAGAGCACGAAATCGACAAAGCGTCTTCCATCTTCATCAAACATATATGCGCCTTTCGCGCTTTTAAAGAAAACGGGAGTTCCACCAACCGCCTTGAATGCTCTTACCGGTGAGTTTACGCCACCTGGAATACGTTTTTTTGCGTTTTCAAAGAGTTTATGTGATCGGCTTGTTTTATTATTCATAATTAAGTTCGTTTCAGATTTTTTAGATTGAGTCAAGCAAAGAATAGCTCCCTTTATCATTACACCGGTGTACGTTGTGAGTTGGACCTTAGATTTTGATCATGAAAGGATTAATGTATTCGTTTAAATAAAATGATTAGAAGATGGGATCCACACTATTGAAATGGCCGCACTACTACCAAGATCACTATCGAGCCAAGAAAAAGAACTGGAATCTCGTTAAATATTCTAAAGTACAAATGAGATTTAAGGTTGGCATCTGCTCTTAAAACAAGCATATATCTCAAGCATACAAAATGGTAAATTACCGTAAAAGCAACCATTAACAGTTTAATTTGAAACCAAACTTGAGCCAAGTAATACGTTGGGGACAATAAAAATAACCATAAACCAAACAACATTGTTGCTAACATGGATGGATTGGCTATGCCATGATAGAGTTTTGATTGCATTATTTTGAAGCGTTCGATACTTGTCCTATCCTGCGCTATCGCGTGATAAACAAATAATCGAGGAAGGTAAAAGAGTGCTGCGAACCAAGTGGTCATCGAGATTATGTGAAAGGCTTTGGCCCACTCGTACATTTTAATAGCTCTCTCAAGTAAAAAAAAACTTGTTACTGATGCCTCTTTGGGCAACGTCAAAAACTAACAAAGCTGCTTATGAGATATCATAACGTTAGAAATCGAATTTTAAAATTCAAAGAGGAGATTTAGTTTGATTAATGTAGGTATCGTTGGAGGGTCAGGATATACAGGAGCTGAGCTAATAAGATGGTTATTAGCTCATCCTCATGTAAACATAGTGTCCGCTACGTCGCGCAGTTATGTGGATGTAAGAATAGATAAAGTTTATCCAAATTTATCTGGGACAAGAGATATTTGTTACTCGGCTCTTGATATAAACCAACTACAAAAATGTGATGTTGTTTTTTTCACGACACCTCACGGAGTGTCGCAGACAATTACTCCGGATTTGCTGAATTTGGGTGTCAGGGTTATCGATCTATCTGCAGACTTCCGCATTCGAAATGTCGATGTTTGGAAAAGTTGGTATGGATTTGAGCATAGTGCGCCGGATCTTATACCTCTCGCTGTGTACGGGTTGCCCGAATTTAATGGTGAGCGGATTCGGGACGCTGATTTAATTGCTTGTCCCGGTTGCTATCCTACTAGTATTCAATTAGGCCTTTTACCGTTACTTCGCTCTCAATGTTTGGACACAAGCGATATTGTTGTTAATGCTTCTTCCGGTGTTAGTGGCGCAGGCCGTATAGCAAAGCTTGCTAATATTTATTCGGAAGTAGGAGACAGTTATAGGGCTTATGGGGCCGATGGGCACAGGCACCTTCCAGAAGTAGTCCAAGGTTTAAATGATATCTCAGGGGACTCTATCGGAGTAACTTTTGTTCCTCACTTGCTGCCCATAAATCGTGGTATTCATGCGACAATTTTTGCAAATCTGACAGATTTAGATCTGGATCTACATAATCTTTATGCGACTGTTTTTAAAGACAAACCTTTCGTATCGATACTACCGTTCGGAGAGCACCCGCAGACCCGAAACGTGAGGGGATCAAATCATTGTCAAATTGGCCTCCATAGACCATTCGGAGGAAGAAAAGCGGTTATCCTTGTGGTAATAGATAACTTAGTTAAAGGTGCGTCAGGGCAAGCAATTCAATGCATGAATTTGATGTTTAAATTTCCAGAAACTTGTGGTTTGAATAGCACAGCATCGGTCCCCTAATGCAAGAACACAAATCAATCGTGGTCACATACAGACCAAAGCGTAAGATTTTTTTTGGCTTACTAGTTTTTTTTTCGATAATGCTCTCCTTCTTAGTAGGACGTTACTTGGGAGGTTATGAGGCCGCTCAGATCATGACGCAGAAATTGGATTTAGATAAACGGTTGAGAATTTTGCAAGCTGAATTAGTTGAATACGAGGAACAACTGAGCCTAATGAAATTAAGCTCTGAGGTTGACAATGTAGCTTTGGAAAGTGCTCGTCAGCAAATGGTGATTTTGCAGCGACAAATATATTCACGAAATGAAGATCTGAAATTATATCGAGATTTATTACAGGATAATGATAGCCCAAGTGGAGTGTCTATAAGCGATTTTAGTCTTACTCTTTTAGATGATGATAGAATAAAATATCGCTGGGTGGTGCGACAAAAACAAGACGAAGTAAAGCGACTAAGCTTATACGCCGATTTTAAGGTGGAGGGTAGACAAGTTGGAACTGCGAGAAGTTATAAACTTTCTGATCTAGATCAGCAGGTTGAAAAATGGCCTATAAAAATAGAATTTAAGTATTTTTCGATACAGCAAGGTGTTATGGAATTGCCGGAAGGCTTTAACCCTGATAATGTAATAATCAGTTTGAGGTACACTTGGGATAAAAGGTCAATACTGCGGCAAGAGTATGACTGGACTTATGAGGATTAAATTATGTTCGGCAACAAAGAAAGCGCAGTACCGCAAGGCGCAACAACGCTCATTGCGCCTGGAGCGCGAGTGGAGGGAGATCTTCAGTTTTCGGGGTGTCTTGAAATAGAGGGCACTGTGATTGGCAATATTCGCTCTGAGGAAAAAGGCGCTCGCGTACGCGTTTTAAATGGTGGATTATTAGAGGGTGAGATTTGGGTAGGAGATGTAATTGTCAACGGACATGTCCGAGGAAATATTCATGCAAGCAATTTGGTAAAGTTGGCATCTAAGGCAGTAATAGAAGGAAACATTCACTATTCTTTGATTGAGGTTGAAAAAGGAGCAGAGGTGATGGGAAACTTTGTCTTGGAGCAGTCAATTAATAATGTATGTGCCTTCCCAAAAGATAACAGCGCAGCCGATGGTTAGAAAATAAATACGCAATTTTTTAAAGCTGATTTGTTACAGGAGGATGTAACTTCAAAATGTCAAAAGCAACAATTTTTAAGCCAAGCCTGCTTGATATTGCTCCAAATGCTGTTAAAAAGCTAAAGTCTTTAAAACTTGAAGAGTGCGACGATAGCTTGAAATTGCGAATATTCGTTACCGGAGGAGGATGCTCTGGCTTGCAATATGGGTTCTCCTTTGAAGGAACAGTGGTGGAAGATGACACGCTTATCAGTCGTGATGGTGTTGACGTCTTGATAGATTCAATGAGTTTACCATACTTGGTTGGATCGACAGTTGATTATGAGCAAGGTCTGATGGGCTCAAGGTTTATGGTGGCAAATCCCAACGCTCAAACAACCTGTGGATGTGGTTCTTCTTTTTCGATATAACGGTTCTGTAACTAACCCAGTTTTATTTCATGGTAAGAAAATTTACCCGCGTGAGTAGGGAAGATAGAAACCACCCAAAACTGTTGGTCCGCTCGCTCCAGTAACGCTGGGTAAATTGCCAGATAAAGAATTTATGCGGCGCATTGCAAGCCAAGCAAACGCAGCTGCTTCGACGTCGTCAGGATGGATGCCCAAATTTTCGGTGGTGTGGAGTTGCACATTTCCTAAATTTGTTTTAAGTGTTTCTATAAGCGCTTGGTTGCGCGCGCCTCCACCGCAGACATATATTTCATCCACCGGTAAATTCAAGTTTATTATGCAGTCAGTTATCGAATCGGCGGTAAACTTGCACAATGTAGCTTGCACATCTTGAGGCGATAATACAATTTGGTTTCGATTGATTTGTAATTGTTGATCGAGCCAATTTAGATTGAATGCCTCTCGGCCTGTGCTTTTTGGAGGACTTTTAATTAAGTAAGGGTGGTTTTTTAGTTGACGCAATAAAATTTCACAAATCGTTCCCTCGGCGCCCCAGAGTCCACCCTCATCAAATGGATCCCCTCTGTGACGCAGACACCAACCGTCGAGGAGGACATTTCCGGGTCCAGTATCAAATCCCATACATGATCTACCCGGTGAGAGTACGGTAATATTTGCAATACCACCAATATTTAGGATGACCCTAGTTATTGAGGGGTGTGAAAAAAAACTTTCATGGAAGGCTGGGGTGAGGGGCGCCCCTTGCCCCCCTAGGGCCATATCTGCCCTCCGGAAGTCCGCGACAACGGGACACTTTGTGTGTGCGGCAATAATGTTCGGATCACCAATCTGAATAGAGAAGGGTATACTCGATCCTCCAGGCGGAGAGTGTCTTATGGTTTGGCCATGACTCCCGATCGCAATAATATTTTTAGAACTCAACTCTAGCGCTGACATTAGAGACTTAGCGGCTTCCGCAAATAGTACACCCATTTGAATGTCGGTCGAACCAAAGAGTACCATGCTTGATTCAGTTGATTGACATAATTTGACTAGCTGTTTTTTTATGCTTTTTGGTATCTCATGTTGATGACTACCCAAGCATTGCGTGCTCTCTCTTTCGAAATTTATTGCTACAGCATCGATGCTGTCCATGCTTGTACCGGACATTAGCCCAATGAAATACTGAGATTGATTCATAGAATGATCCGATTAATTAGCATCAGACACGTCTAAAGGGTCTGCCACAGAATATTGCGATGCTTGTTCGTAAATGGCTAGTCGCACAAGAAGCGGTTTTGTTGTTAATTCAAACCTCTCTCGCTCTGCTGCATTGATAGGATCGGCTTTTGGTAATTCGACTGTTCGAGGATTTTTATGTACGCCATTCACTAAAAATTCATAGTGAAGATGCGGGCCAGTTGAGTAGCCAGTCGAGCCTACAGTTCCAATAACCATGCGCTGAGAAACTGTTTGTCCTGTTTTAACTTTTCTTTCATGCAGATGTAAATATTTTGTCATATACGTTTGACCATGTTGCAAAAACACATAATTACCGTTGGCTTTGCTAAAACCTGATGCGGACACTTTACCTTTACCTACAGCATATACGGGTGTTCCTCGAGGCGCTGCATAGTCAACACCGCGATGAGCCTTTATTTTTTTATGAATTGGGTGTTTTCTTCTTAAGTTAAATCCCGAAGTAATTCTAAAGATGTCCAAGGGGGTGCGCAAAAATGTTTTTCGCATGCTTAGTCCCTCCGGAGAGTAATATAATGTTGATCCATCGCTGTGTTGGTAACGGATTGCTCGGAAGGTTTTACCACGGTTGGTGAAAGAAGCTGCAATGATGTCACCAGCATCAAGTTTTTCCCCATCTAAATAACGTTCTTCAAAAAGCAGTGAGAATTTATCGCCCTCACGAATATCAAAAACGAAGTCGATATCCCAGCCAAAAATGTTTGCCATCTCCATAATAATATTATCGGGTAATTGAGCCCTTTTTGCGGAGTTATAAAGAGAATCAATAATTATGCCTTTTCGAAATCCAAGAAGCACTTCGGCCTTCCGTTCTCGTTTTTCGGTTTGGTAACTTCCGTCGCGATAAGCAAAGATGTATCGCATCAGAGGTGACTTTATATATTCGAGCTCAATAATTTGATTTTTATTGTTTACACCGATCCGAAATTTTTCTCCTGGATACAGGTTTCCTAAGATGTCTCCTCCGGGTGATGCCGTCAGGTTGTATATTTCGCTAGTTGGGATACCTTCACGATCAAACAAAGTGGATAAATTATCACCTTCCCTGACATTGGTTGAGTACCACCTAATCGGAGAACTGATTACCGTCGGTCGTTGGTTCTTTATCACTTGAACATCGGGGACAACTAATGGTGCAAACTGCAATTCGATTGATTCAACTATCTGACGTTTGTCAATTTTTTTCCCCGCCGATAGGAATATTAGCGCCAATGTACATAGCACAACGAGACTGGCGGCAAATAGGTGTGGTTGAGGAAAACTGCGGACAACCAATAGCAGACGTTGTAAAGTTTCAGCTGAGAATTTAAATTTACTAATAAAAGCCATGTTTCACTGGTAGTCACCGTTCACGGGCGATTCTATCTGAATAAATCTATGTATGCCAACCTCTTGCAAGATATTTCAAATCATTCTTTTGAGGAATGTTTTGCTCATAAATGGCAATGTTAAAAGTGGTGTATTTGTAGAGATCATGTTTAGGTTATACTTTTCACTGTTGAGTTAAAAATGAAGAATGTAGATGACGATGACAGGCAAAGAATTCTTGGATCACCTTAGTGAACGTGGTTTGATTGAGCAAAAAACCGCGAATGAAGAGCTTGAAATTCACTTAAATGCTTGCAGAGTTATTTATTGTGGTTTTGATCCTACGGCAGACAGTTTACATATCGGCAGCTTAATACCCCTGTTGATGTTGAAACGTTTTCAACTCGCGGGTCACCGCCCGATAATTCTTATTGGCGGCTGTACAGGTTTGATAGGTGATCCAAGCTTTAAAACGGAAGAGCGTCAGCTGAATAGCCCTGATCTGGTCGCTGCTTGGGTTAAAAAGCTTAAAAAACAGCTCCGAAAATTTTTAAATTTCGACACTGCAAATGAGAACTCTGCAATCATCGTGGACAATCTCGCTTGGACTTCTGATCTTTCTGTGATCACGTTTCTTCGTGAGGTCGGTAAACATTTTTCTGTGAACACAATGTTGTCTCGTGAGTCGGTAAAAAAACGTCTTGCAAGAGAAGGGTCAGGAATTTCTTTCACTGAATTTTCCTATGCTTTACTTCAAGGATTAGATTTTGCTGAGTTATATCGAAGGTATGCATGTACTGTGCAAATAGGTGGTAGTGATCAATGGGGTAACATTGTAAGTGGTATTGACCTGAGTCGAAGACAATGTAATGCACGATGTTTCGGTTTAACTTTGCCGCTGGTAACAAAAACGGATGGGACTAAATTTGGAAAAACTGAGCAAGGAACAATTTGGTTAGATCCAATTAAAACTTCTCCTTACAGTTTCTATCAATATTGGCTTGGCGTTTCTGATTCAGATGTTTACCGTTTCCTCAAATTTTTTACTTTTCTTCCTCTCGAGAAAATTACTCAGATAGAAGCATCTGACACTTTGTTCAAGGGTAAACCATTAGCACAGAGCCTATTGGCGAGTGAAGTTACGCGTCTTGTGCACGGCGAAGATGGATTATCTATGGCCAAGCGCATCACTAGGTGTCTCTTCAGCGGAGATGTTTCAGATTTGAGTGAGCATGATTTCCTGCAGTTGGAAGAAGATGGTGTGGCCACTGCTGTACCGGGCGATTATTGTGATTTGCCACTCACAAAATTGTTGGTCAAGGTCGGTGTGGTTAAATCGGGTAAAGAAGTAAAAGATGCCCTCACTAGAGGCTCGCTCTCCGTAAATGGTCAAGTTAAATCACCAAAAGATAATATGCGAGGTGCAGAGACGTTTTCAGTAGAGAGGGCATATTTTGGACGATATTTTTTACTCCGTTTAGGCAAGAAAAAATTTCATTTATTCTGTAATTAATGCTCAGAGTGAGTTCTGTTCAATTATTATTTTCGGCAGACAGATCTTCTTTTCACATATAGTGTTTAGCGTTGTGGTTTAACCAACTTTTATATGTTTTGAGATGTAAATTATTACCAGGGTTCCTGCACAAAAGAGGGAAATCGTCCTATAAAGCATTAAGAAATACTATTTGGCGCGAATTTGAAACTCAAGGATTCAGTGGTTATTCTTTTAAGGAAATCGGGGATATTCAGTTATTAATGTGTCCAAGTGTGATTTAGAACGAATTTTTACTAAATTAAGCACGTTATCTGTGTTTTTGTGGTTCAAAGGTTGACAAAGGCTCCTTCACATATAAAATATCGCGCCTAGCTTCTCGGAAGCTTGAGCTCTTTAAAAATACAATCAAACAATGCGTGTGGGCACTTGCCTTCGAAAATGAGACAAAAATTTTCGCAAGCAAGTGACTCATCGATTCATTACGAAAAGGTAGTTCAGTTTTGTGATTCTGAGATTTGAATGGTGAAGCAAGATTTCGCGTAACCATTCCCTCACCTAAACGTGAGGTTAAAGATTAAACTGAAGAGTTTGATCATGGCTCAGATTGAACGCTGGCGGCAGGCCTAACACATGCAAGTCGAGCGCGAAAACACTTCGGTGTGAGTAGAGCGGCGGA
>MDTB01009784.1_pt1 | contig 18035 bp, 21 predicted proteins | sample 811161 | NCBI WGS metagenome assembly MDTB01 (sample SAMN05326650, study PRJNA326480) | marine metagenome | isolation source: seawater | place: Mediterranean Sea | collected 2009
GATAAATATTCCCAATCTATCTTCTTTTTTTTCTCTTTCAATAAATCTATCGCATTCGGATTTAATGATAATGTTTCCCAATTAATTTTTCTTTTATCTCCACCTTTCTCTCTTTAGAAGATACAAAACTATTATCAATTGTTTTACATTTATCTTCTCCTAAATGTAATATTAGCTGAAGATCAGAGAACCTGATTTCCAAGACGAAAAACAACTTAAATATCAAAATAAAAATTCTTTATTTTATAGTTTACTCTAAGGTTTTCAGAGATTTTAGTTTATTATACAAAAATTTCAAATCTTCACATTTAAATTTCTCTAATAACCTATCATCAATATACAACATATTGTAATAATTTTCTAAACGAGAAACATCGTAATGAAGATTTTTCATTACCTGTTTGAAAATTCTTATATTTTTGTTATGTAGCATCATTTTTGGGTCACATTCCAATTCTCTAACAAGAGACATATCTATATTTGTCCCTACTTTATTAGAATTGGAACGTGATTTTGAACGTGAGTTTTCATGTATACTATCCATGAAAACCACACTATCTTCTGTTGGAAGTGAATTATCATCTAAAAATTCAGTATTTAAGAATTTATTTGATAATTCGCTGATAATCATATTCAATTTCAGAATTATTTCACAATTTGATTTATACGATTTAGTATCAAAAAGCTGATTAATTTGTTCTGAATTATGATACTTTTTTCTAAAAGAAACTATATTAGTATGCAATAAAGATAACAAAGTTCTGATATGCATTAAATATACACCTTTGTTCTTTGAAGAACATTGTATTATTACTGTTTGAATACTTTTCAAATTTTGTATTAATTGATTTAACATTTAATATTTAGTTAGATATTTTTCAATCTTCAATCATGTATTTACATCTTCTTTAACATTATCGTAATATTTCAGTGATACGTTAGTATAGGGAATGCCACTCATGATATCTCCTCTTTTTTACTTATCTAAAGATCTGTCTCAATACTTTACATATACTTTATATGGTTTTTATCTAATATCCTTTGATATTCGGTATTGTATCAACCTTTTTTCTTCATTATCTAGGATATACATTATTATCTATCTCTACACTTTTTACTAGATTGTTAGTAGCATACATTTTATGTTGATTTGGCATAAGTTATGAAAAAATGATTTAAAGTTTGTAGGATTATATATCTAAGTTTTAACCAGACATCAAAATGACAAGTAATTTTGTTTCTAAACCTATATATGTTGATTGTGACGATATTGATCAAAATGATAGTGTAAATATTATGACTTCCAGTGAAATATACATTGATTTAGTTATTGATGGTAAAGACCTTACTTGTAAATATATCGGTATGATGAAAGACAACAAACCACATGGTCTAGGAATTATTACTAATGATCAAGAAGGGTTCAGTCTATCTACTCTGTGGAAAGAGGGTAAGATGGTTAATGAGAAACTAGGTATTAAATATGAACGTTCTAATGGTAAAACTGTTATTTGTGATTATAATAGTGGTGTTAGTGAAATCATATGGGATAATGGTGAACACTTCAAAGGTGAAATTCTCAATGGACAACCATATTTAGGCTTGATGAAATATCAAGACGGAACCATTTTTTACGGGAAATTTCATGAGGGTAAAAAATCGTTGTTTTCATTCGCAAGTTCAAATATAATATTTAGTTTATCAGATTACTATAATTGTAATATAGATAGTTATAAACATTGTTTCAACCCTTTTAAAAGGAGTCTCTTTTATAATGATTCATTTTATAAATACAATGATGGTAATATTTATATAGGTGATTGGTTAAATGGTAAGCGAACTCGTTCAGGAGTATTATTCAATAAAAATGTTCAATTGTTCGGTGAATGGAAAGATGATAAACTAAATGGTAATGTAGTAATCAGATATAATTCCGGAGATAATGAAACAAAAGTTGAATTATCCTGTAAAGATGATGTGATAGGTCAAACAAGTATTCATTATCCTAATCAGGATATATTTGAAGGTTCTGTTTACGAAACATCCATATATGATTTGTTAAAGGATTTTCCTAGAAAGAAAGAAGGTATATTGACTAATAATGGTATTCAAATCTTCAATGGAACTTGGAAAAATAATGGAACATATGATAAAGGTATAAAGAAAGTGGATAATATTGTTTATAATGGAACATGGAATGATGATAACAAGTTTATTAAAGGAACTTTCGATAAACAAGATATTGTATTTACAGGTGAATACACGTATAAAGATAATATAATTGACACTTTCATTGGTGAGATAAAGTATCCTTCCGAGAATCCATTAAAATACCAAAAAGGCACATTCGATAAAAATGATCGTATTATAAAAGGTATTAGAGAATATACTGATGGTTTGAAAGAAGAAGGTTCGTATCAAAACGGATATCTTATAAAAGGTATTAAACATACAGTGAATGGAAACATATATGATGGCGAATATACATCCAACAACATTGTAAAAGGTAAAATCACTTTTCCAAATAAAACCGTTTTTGAAGGAGATTTTCACAAAAATTATACAAACCAGTTAAAAATAGGTAAAAAGATTTACGGAAATGGAGAAATATATGATGGTGAGTTCATTACGAATGGAATGTTAATTAAAGGTATAATTACGAAATCTAATGGTGATTATCAAAATGGTGAATGGAAAACAGATGGCACATTTAATGGTAAAATAAAGAAAACATTTAATTGTGGTGATATTTATGAAGGAGATGTTATAGATAATATATATCACGGGAATGGAACCATGATATATTCTTCTTGTAGTCGTAGATATGTAGGTGAATGGAAGAATGGACTTAGATGTGGTAAAGGTGTTCTCTATGGATCAGATTGTAATAAAATTATACAAGAAGGTGTTTGGGTAGATGGTGTTTATGATCAACAAGATAATGGTAAAAAACGTAAGATTGATGATGTTGGTGAAGCTAGTGTAAAACAAGTAAAGAAAACACCTAAAATTATTGATGATGTGTTTGACTTTGATACTGATGGTATTCCTACCGATTTTCAGTGTCCTATATGCTTACAAATTATGAATGATCCAGTCGTATGTAGTAATGGTACCACATATTGTGAAGAATGTATTTCTAAGTGGTGTAGAAAAACAAAGTATAAAGATCCTAACGGTGGTAATGATACTCTAAGTAAGCAAAGACACCCTAATGTTCTTCTAAGGAGAATGATCATCACTTTCTTAGAAAACAAAGAAAAAGATAATAAAGAACTTGAAAATACAGAAGGTAGTTCTTCTAGAATATGAATTGGTATAGATTATTATGAATATTTTAACAGGAGTAAAAAGTATTGATATTTTATTATTTTTATCTGTTTTTATCTGTTTTTATGTATTGGTATTGTTTAGAAAATCAAGATATCACCTGTGAATTCACAATCACATTCTACATCATTTTTAATAATGTCAAGTAGATCATCTACGTTTAGATTAAGGATATTCTCTTGTGTTATTTTTTCTTGTGGAAGAAGACCAATGTTCTTTGCGTAGTTATACATAAATGCGTAGGTGTTCCCTAGATCATATCTGGTGTCAGGAGAGATACGGTAAGAACATACGGTTTTGGCATACTGGATAAATGTGAGATATGGTGTGGATCTAGTGAAATACTTATTTCTCAGCTCAATATTAGCGATATCTCCAACACCACCATAGAACATAATTGGTTCATCATTGATCGTGATCATCACCTTTTTTACTTTCTTTTTCAGTTCCTCTATCTGCTTATTAAGGCTAGTGATAGTATCATTTAATGAATTGATAGTATCACTGTCATTATTTTTAATAACTTCGTTGAGTTCAGCAATAATCTTCATATTTTCAGTGTTCTTCTCTTTAAACTTTTTAATGGTTTCTGTATTTTCATTGATATTATCATTAAGGGTTTCTATCAATTCATAATACTTGATACACATAGTCTTCTTATCTTTATTCTTTTTGATAAGTTCTTTGTTCTTCTCAAAAATGTTTCTATGAGAAATGAACTGAAACCACATCATAATACAGAAAAAACACATTATTCCAATAATGAAAATGATACACGGTTCAGCAAGAATATAATATCTATCATTGTTGATAACAAATAGTAAAGTTTCATCTGTGATAGATGGATAATTAGTGGGAACTATGGCAGTCATTTTTCTTTGTAATAGAAGTTTTATCAAACATTTATATCATTTTTTCTGAAAATTTTGAAAAAAAGTAAAATTGAATTGTAAAAATTATTGTTATGTTCTTTTTATTCAAATTTACTTTAAGATTTTATTGGGTTTTTAGAATCGTATACTTGCCACGGTGGAGACATCTTAATATGTTGTGAAGTGTTCCTTAACCCATACTCTTCTATATTATACCTCAACAAGAACTCTTTTATATCTTTTTCAATCTGTTTCCATGTATCAACTGGAAGAGTCTCTAAAGTTTTATCGTTTGTAGAAAAACCTTTTATATAAGCCTTGTCTTTTTCATCATCCATAAATCTTAGTAAGTTTCCATATTTATTATGGAAAGGTTCAAAATAAATCCATATCAAACTAACAGGAGCACCATTCTTATTGAACAGATAGGTAACCTTTTTCTTCATTTTTCTCAAAATTGATAACCACAGTTTCAAAAAACTTATATCATTTTTTTATTTCTTTGAAGATATTTTCTAGAAACACCGGATATCCTAAACCTATTCCATAAAGCTTTTCTAAATGTGCATAGTCATTCGGTAATGGTATATATGATGTGTGATCAGCATCTTTATCTTCGCATAACTTTCGATTATGTTCTAAGCTTTCTAAAACTTCCTTAGGAGCATACATTTGAAAGAACTCATTGAATATAGGATTGATCATATACGTTCCGTTATCATTTTGAATAGGTGTCTCTGGGTATTGATCCCATATATTATAGTTATGATCATTTGTTTTCTGTTTGTATAGTTCTAGTATTGAATAATACATAATCGCATTTGGTATCAATCCTACATTCTGAAAATATATATTATCTTTCCATTCATCTGGTAAGTTATCCAAATTAGACTGGGATGGATTTACTATACAATTAATGAATATTTCTGGCGCATATTTAGAAACAATGAAAGATATATTATTTTGATAGTTTTCAATAATTACAGGGTCCATTGATGGTGGTTGACGATGATAGTTAAGGTATAAAAATATCATTTTTAGCAGCTTTTTAGTATATTTTAGTGTTAGTAAATTTGTAAATTATATAGCAATAGAATAGTTGTGATAATTATAACTCTTTTAGCTTTTTTATGAGATCGATATCTCTGCTGATGAACTTGTAGATTTACCATCTAATAATTTATGTATCTTCTTTTTGTGAGATAAATCACTAGTGGGTTTCACGTTATTCATTATCTTCCTCGTAATACCTTTTTCATTTACATCTCTATCCTTCAATATCTTGCTAATGGATACATAGAACTTATCGTCCTCATCCTTGTATTTATCAATTCTCTTCTTGATAGCTTCCTTGAAGCCAGGATAATTACCTCTCATGTAATACTTTACCGCTGTGACTAACCTTCCTGCTGTGATGATCTTAAAAATAAAATTAAAGAAACCATTCGTTCTCTTGTATATAGTGTATCGAGACATATACACATCTAGTAAAACAGTCGCTACACCCTTTTTTAGTTTGTTAGGGATGTTATTGATCGTAATCCTACCTACGATTAATTCATCTAGATATTTTTGAAGGTGAATTACAGATAAACATTCAATAGATAACCCCTTATCTATGAACATTAAGAAAGCGTTTACGTGAATCAATTCAAAAGTTATTTCACCATACTCACTTCTTTCCTTCATGAAAAGATCACACAGTAAATTGGGTTTTATCTTTTTAAGTTTCATTTCTGTGATACAAGGCTCTATGAGATAATGATTGATCTTATTTATGAACATAAATCGTAGGTTATTGTTTGTATCATGAAAACGGTAATAGATAGTATGATATTTCAATATACTGATCAGGTTTTCAAAGGTCCTATAAGGATCATACCTGATCAATACTTTTCTTACAAACTCAATATAGTAGTCAAGGATTAAATCTTTCTTCTCATATAACTCTTCACTTTCATCACTGTTGAAAGCATCTTCAAATGCTCCTTCTTTATCAGCAATATTTGGTATGTCTATCATAGTGTATAGATAGTCAATCTCTTTTTCATTTAAGATCTTCATCTTTAAGAATGAATTGATCAGTTTCGGTACTTCTAGATCATTGTAATCAATATCTTTATCGGCATACTCAGGGAGGGTATCTAGGAACTGATATATAATATGGTAGTTATTATCTCGGTTCATACGGTTGTAAAAGAACTCTTTTATAAATGCTTCTTTTGCTTTTATTTCGTTCTCGGTAGGGTTCTTCTTTTTGAAAAGTTTCTGTATCTCAATAGTCTTAACTCTTGTTATAACGTGTTTCCTCATATCCTCTTCATACCAGTCTTCTGGACCTTCACTACCATATGTGTAAAAGTAATTAGGAGGGTCAAATGGTCTAGTGTTCATTGTATAATGTTTAAGTGTTATAGTGTATTATATGATTGTATAGATTATGATTTTTGAGTATGGGTGGGAAGGAGATGGAAGAGGGAGGGTATCTTAGATATGATTTGTATATAAGGAAAAGTTATCACATAACCAATAACAATGTGTTGTAGTGTTTATAAATAGGCACTTCAATAAATGAATGTTGAGTGTATAAAGATAACGCTTTTACTTTTTCTTAAAATATAATTACAATATCCATACATATTTGAGTGAATATATCTTTCGGCATATTAAAAGATATTTGGGTTTATTTTTGTGATATAGTATTGGATCTTTATATGATGATGCTCGTGTAGCTTAATTGGCCAAAGCGTTGGTCTTATGAACCAAAGACTCTGGATTCGAGTTCCAGCATGAGCATTTTGAAGTCTTCATATAAAGATTCAATAACAATATTATTGAAATATTAAAAAATTATAATTTTAAAACAATATTTTAAATATGATTTTCATTACAACCTTCATATGAGCAAATCATAATCTACTGATTTTTATTCAATCAATTTTGTTTTCATTTGTTTTTCTTATCAAACCAAGCAACTAATTGTTCTACGGACTACATGTTACTTCTATCTAATTACTTTATATGTTTTTAGTTGTTTTAGATCGTCTTCTAATTGTACCAAAGAAGGTACTCTATTTTTCCTACAATCTGTGCATATTTTACCAAAAGATTTGACTGATTTACTACATATTTCACATTTTGCTTCATATTCATATGCCGTAAGCCATTTTCTAATAGCATTATCACTTACACCATATTTCTTTCCAACCCCTTTAAAATTACCAATCTCTTTCAAATCTTCTAATAACTTTTCAAGAGAAGGTCTATCTTTTACTTTTCTCTGATTTACGTCATTCGTAACCTGTTTTTTGCTTTTTTCTTTGATTTCATAATGATTATCAACTTTTTTATGAATATATTTGTCATAAAATAATTCAATAACTTCTATTGTTTTATCAGTATGATTATTCAACCAATATTCTACTGTATCGCATAAAATGTTCATTCTAAGTTTCCATTCATCCTTTTTAGAATGATCGATAATCTGTATGCCAGTTGATTTGCAGATTCTCCAAGGACTTTTAAAATACTTATTATGTATATCTGTGTAGCCATCCGGGTTAAACCTAATAAACACAATAGGACGATGAGCAAAATCCTGTGATAGTTGAACTAAGCGTTTATTACTACACATACAATCGTATTCTTTGTGAGAGTTCTCATCTATTTCTATAATGACAATATGACTCCCCAAATCTAAATACATATCAGGACGTCTTTTAGAACAACCTTCATTAACTATTTTGTCGCAAGTCCATGTAAATTTATCAAATTTATGTAATACAATATCTACAACAGTTTTTTCTTTTGTTTTGTAATTTCTTGAAACTTTTTCATTTGGAAATAGATTTATAAAGCATCTTGTACAATATCCCTTGTATACAGGATTAGTTGCCATAGTCTCACATAAATCTGATTTACATTTACGAGATGGATTACATATAATACAAGCACCTTTTTGTTTATTATGTAAGCATATATAGCTTCCTTCGCATTGCTTACAGGAATGTCTCTGACGTCCATGATCACAGATTGAAGAACCTTTACAGTCACGACAAAGGTCAATTCTTCTACTATGCTCACAAAACTTTTCTGGAGAACATACTCGACAGTTTCTTTTTAAATATCCATGTTCGCATTTTTGTTTTTTCTTCTTTTTTTTATTTTCTCTCTTACAAATCATACAACTAATCTCAAAATTATCATGAGAGCATTGCTCACAAGTATCTTTGTTTTGATAATGTATACATAGTTCTTTACAGATATTACATCTGTTTTTTCTTGAATCATGTTTACAATAACTCATAGGATGTGATACCATATTTTCTAACTTGTGTTCTTTGCATTTAATGGCAGCATTTTGCTTGTATCCGTATATGATACTTTTACATCCTTTATTTTTACATAAGTGATCAATATCATCCTTTTTTACGGTCTTTTTATCAATCATTGTCTCCCTACAAGATTCACATACCGATTTCAAAACATTATGTGAGCAGTATTGGGTTGATTTTGTTATCATACCATCTTTTTTATGATCTTTACAAACTTCTTTTTCTTGTTGGTTGTAGCCATAAGTAGCTTTTTCTTTACAGTTTTCATATGAACAAATCATAGTAAATTATAAAAATAAAAACAATATTTTATCATTTTTTTGTATCTTTATCGTATGTATTCTATATATTCCTCTAAAAACTCACACCATAAATTATAAATTTCATCATTCTTCATACATTGTTTTCTAATTCCATCTTTTGTATTTTTTTATTCGTGTTTATCCATTCACCTAATCGTTTTTCTTGTATATTTTCTGATTTAGAACTTGGACTTTTAAAATCAAAAAATTTTCTCATCAAGAATACAATAATGGAACTTTTTGAATAGAGAAAAAATAATGTATAACATGCAAAATAATATTGATATTTTCAATAGATCATCAATTAAATGTTCATATATTCCAGTTGAAGAGAATGATAATTTACCAGACAATTATGAACTTCTTTTGCAATTTGGTAAATAATTCATTATTTTAATTTAATCTTTTAGAATATCTGAAAATTTTGTAATTACCTTATTAGCTGAAAAGTCACTATATGCTTTCCAATCATTTCTGGAATACAAGATATTTTGGATATTACTGAAAATATTGAATAGTTCTATTTGATTTGAATACAGAATAGCTTTATTTTCAAGATTATCAATATGTGCGTTATGTATGTTGCTTCTACACGTTATAACTGGTTTATTATTTACTGCAAACTCACCAACTGCTATTCCAAACGTTTCTCCTATGTTACGTGCATGTAACATACAATCACAAGTGTTAATGAACTTCATTTTATACAAAGTATCTACATTCTTAGGTAATTGAATGATATTTTTGTGTTTATAATTAAATGTTTTGTTATTCATAAAAAGAAAAACAATATTCTCATGAACAGATAAGTATTCAATTATTGTATTATGTACAAAACTTATATTAAATGAATCAGAACCTCCAAAGTTACCGACTACTATTTTATCATTCTCAATCTTCAAATCATTTCTAAGATTGTCTTTACATTTTGGCAAATCAATCATATGTGGCAATACTTGAGTGTTTTTACAAACTTCAGGAGATATGACTAAATTTATGTTCGCATCTCTTACAGATGCGTTAAAAACACAATGTTTTATAGTTTTACAGTTCTCCCAAATATTTTTATCGGTAAATTTGTAAATATCTTTTCCACCATGTGTCAATGTATAAAAATGTGTCAATTTCAGTTGTTTTATATATATTTTCATATCACTGATATCATTGATTTCAAAGACTTCAAAATATGCCCTGAATTTTTCATATGAATCCTTTGTCAATGACCATCCCAATTTTTTTTTGGTATCATTTGAAAAATGAAAAATGAAACTTTTATTTCCCAATAATATTATATTATATTTTGCATAGTCATATATAGCAACTTCAGTTCCTCTTTCTCCAAAATGTCTAACAAAAAATCCTATGGAGTACATTATATATTTATATATATGCAATTATAAAAGCTTTTCTTGTACAATTTTATTAAACATATGTGATTTATTGATAAATAGCATATCAATCTGCATGTTAAAGTTATTGATATAATGACTTTCTAAAATGTCATAAGGTATAAATCCTATATTTTGCATAAATTGTATATGTTCCAAAAATGTAGGAACTCCTTCATTGTATTGACCAAACAAAGGTATTTCCAGAAGTACAAAGTTTGTTTTACTCCAAAGTTTTTTTGATCCTTTTAGTATGGAAATTTCTGCACCTTGACAGTCAATTTTGATAAATATGTTTTCATGTGTTTGCAATATTTCATTATTTGACACAATTTCATCCAACGTTGTTGTTTTGCGTTTGATGGGTATCGTGTTCTTGAAATGTTTTGATTTTTCTCTAAAAAAAGAATCGCCTGTATTTTTCTCTTGATACCAATCAACTTCATCAATTCTATCGTTCAACAATTCACAGAATACATGGCAATTTTCTGTGTTCTTATAAATGTCTAATTGATCATAGGGAATACCTTCAAATAGAAAATATTTAGAATTAGGATAAATGCATTTTATACTTTTGGTCCAATTGCCATGATGAGCACCAATGTCTAAAATGGCATCTGGTACATATCCTAACAATTTAAGTTTTTCAATATTTTTGAACATTTTTTTGCAAGGTATATACTTTATAGGTGTGAATATATTTTATTCAGATGAAAAAATCTTCTTTTTGTAAAATCGTTACAATAATTTATTCTATTCCTTCTTAATTAAATGAACCTTCAAAATATTACAAATATTTGAAATGATATTATTATAATTTTGAAAAGTCCAATTTTACCATATCAAAGAAATATATATATGTCAATACATCCTTGAAGATACACTTGTCCTTGAAATCAATGATTGTTTCTACATGATGTATCAACTTTTCTTTGAACTTGATCATCGACTTATTATACAACCAACTGTTTGGTATGATAAATATCACTTTGCCATTCTTTTTCAACATCTCCAATGACCTCAGGATAAAGTATAGATACAGATTAGAGTTTCCTGTTATGTATTCTGGATATTCCTGCTTAATCCTACTATATGTATCTTTGTCCATATCTTGTATCCTTACATAAGGTGGGTTACCAATAATGTAATCATATTTCTTCGTTGTCTTGAACTTTGTGAAATCCTCATGTTTAAAATTCATCTTAGGATAATCCTTCTTGTTCTGGTCTATCAAACTCTTGCTAATATCTATCGCGTCGATATTATGTTTTGGATTAAGCAATGATAGAATAACACCGTTCCCACAAGACGGTTCCAAAACTGTTTTAGATACTCTATTATCGATGAAAGACGTCAATATCTTCGCAATAGAATGTGGAGTAAAAATTTGATCATTCTTCACCATCTTCTTATCTATACATATATGTATAAATAATATACAATAAATCCGGTATCTTCTAAACTATGCACACATATTGACATTAGAAAATCACACAAAATATTTTTTTAATGCATTACAATTAATTATTATATTATTTTTCATTTCATCATCTGTTAACGTGTAAAATTTTTGAAAATGATCTTTAATTTCCGTTTGTGAAAAATTGTGTTTGTTAATATGTTTACCAGTTATACGTTGAACATTCGATTGTAAAAACGGTTTAGTTTTTAATAAATATCTAAAGTCTGGACAACCAAAAGCAAAACATACATTATCTAGTTCTTCAAAATCCCAGTTCCTTAAATGATCGAACAAATGACAATTATCATCATTCTTGATGAAATGACATTCATTCTTAAAAGGTTCTTTTAAAAACAAATTTCTGCAATAACTATGACTATTTTTATATGATAATTTGTTATTAGTATTGACAAAAGAACCTTTCATTCTGAAAAAGTAACCATGTGAGATAAACATCATATCATTAGAAATTTCAAATTCTTTTTGTGGAATCATCTCTAATGTATGTGTTTTAAACACCACTTTCTCATTAAGAATCTTATCAGGGTTTTTTGTGTAAAAGAAATCATCATTATCTGTATTTATATAAAAATCATAATCTTTTAAGGAAACAAAATCATTCATTTTCAACAAAAAAGAACGCATGATATTGTCCCATATATTTTGATATGTGAGTTTTGTTGTTTCATAAATAACAAAATATTTTTCTTCATGTTTATATATTTTGGTATTTTCAATATATTTACTTAGTGTTTTTCCATTTGAAAAAAATTTAATTTCGATTTTCATTTGATTATTAATTGTTTCAACAATATCTTCAATATTACCTTCAGAGAAACCAATAAAGAACACAAAAGTTTTGGGATTCCAGATATCTTTGTAAAATTTATAAAAAGGTTTGAGTAGAAAAAGGTCATTGCGAAAATACGTTCGCACCAAAATATTTCTTACCATAATGTATTTTTTTATATGAATAACATAAAAAAATTACATATAGTCTAACACTTTTTTACATTAATTTAGACCATAGAATTGATCGTCTTCATTCAGAAAAACAAATGAAGAAAAACAAATGAAGAACGCAAAAGTTAGATTCCAGATATCTTTTTAAAATTTATGAAAAGGTTTTAGTAGAAAAAGATCATTACGAAAAATAAGTCCTTACAAGGATGTTTTTCTTGATTTTATTATTAATTTGGTTGAAAATCACTTGTATAAACATATTTTGACCTCTTCTGCAATTTGTTCATTTGCATAATATTCTAAGATGATACGAAGCAGTTTACATTTTTCACATACAATACATTATATTCTTGTATGTCTGTTTTCAAATTATCAATTTTTTTAACAATCCTTCAATACTGTACCATCTCTCCTTACACGATTAAACAATATATCAGATGATTTGAAAATTTCGATTTGTTGATCTTTTAAAATTTTATGGACAATTTGTTCTGATTGAAAGAATTTACCATCAATATCATTGAATTTTTTTACCATGGACATGTATTTACCCATTGTTTGTCTATTACCTATTGCAAAACGATCATTAATTCCACTGTAACTATGGAACTGAGGTATAACTAAAAAGTTTTTGTTTATTTTCTGTAAATATGAATTAATCACTACATCTTTTTTAAAGATGACATCATTACGAACTCTAACAATGATGTCGAACTCAATGTTATGAGCATTTTCATAATCTTGCACTAATGTAAAAACATCATATATATTTTGTAATTGATATAGAATTGCTAAGAAACCACCAACAGATTCACAATCCTTTTTTTTGTTTTGGAAATTTTCAGCAAAATTTGGTAAAATGAGATGTTCATCATCATAAAAAGTTTTATAAATAACATCATCTATTATAATTTCCTTCTTTCCAACAGTTTTGTTAGGTATACACATAAATAATTGGATATTATGATCATTTTTGTTACAGTTATATAATCTATCCATAAAATTCTGATAACATTTATCCCAACTTCTTAATGAACCAGATATACATATTGCAACATTTAACTTTTTACTCATTTATTTTATTTAAAACATTTAAAGTTTCTTTCTGATAAGTTATTTTGATATTGGAAATATTATTGCAAATAAAATTTCTAATGTACCTAAGCTCTTTAATAATGTCATAACCATGAGGTTTTTTGTTTCTATTTCCATTGTAATCTTCATTATATCCATATTGAAGCCAATCAATTCCATATATACCTAATTCTTGTATCTCCATATGTAACAAAAAGAAAATGGCTGCTGTTCCTGTTAAACACCTTGTATTCGCATTTTTATCAAAATGCATTGTCAAAATACCTCCATTATAAGAAGGTATTTTTAAAATGTTTTCAAGTTCTCTAAAAATATGATATAATTCTTCTCCATTTTGGAATCTAACTCCTTCTATACATCCTTTTGTTAAACATATAAACATTTTATATGAATGAAAAATGAAGAAATTGATTTGATAAATTGTTTATTATTCTGTGCAGGAACACAATAATTGATGAGAACATCACCTCTACTTCCATAATCTTCTGTATTGTTAATTAGTGGTAATCTATTTAAATGACAAACAATATCATAATTATCAATAGTTTTTCCAAGTTTCTGTCCCTTCAAACTTTTAGAGGGACCTACAATTGCAACCCGTTTATTTTTAAAAAACGAATTCATCGCTTCGAAATCTAAAGAATAATCAATTGGAAATTTTTTAGGTTCATATTGTAAAGCTTTCATGTCATACTCACTTTTCATAAGAGTTATATACTCTTCCCTATTCTTAATGGATAATGATATGTTTTTGTACATTAAATGATATTTATAAAAATATATTAACACACTTATCTTATTTTAATATTTTTTTTATAAATAATATTAACATAAATATAAGATAATTTTGTTATGAAGAGAGCTATTGTAATTACAACTATATATAATGTTTCAATCGCAACTGAGAGGTATATAAGTAAAAAGGATTGGACTGTGTATATCGTAGGAGACAAAAAAACACCTGAAAATGAATATTTAACATTGGAAGAAAATCATTCCAATGTTAAATATTTGTCAGTAGATTTTCAAAATAAGTATTATCAAAAATTAAGTGATCTCATTGGTTGGAATACTATTCGAAGAAGAAATATTGGCTTTCTAGAAGCATTAAAGAATGGTGCTGAAATAATCGCAACCGTTGATGATGATAATATTCCTTTGGATAACTGGGGAGAAGATATTTTAATAGGTAAAGAAATAGATGTTAATTGTTATACAACAAATGATATAGTATTTGATCCAATTTGTGTAACAAATTATGAAAACTTATGGCATAGAGGTTTTCCAATTCAAATGTTAAATGGACGGAAGAACCGATATACATTATCAAGAAAACGTATTAAAGTTGATGTTCAAGCAGACTTTTGGAACGGGGATCCTGATATAGATGCAATATGCCGTTTAGAACATAAACCTGACTGTATTTTTAATAATTGTTATTTTCCTTTTTGTTCTAACACGTTTTCCCCATTCAATAGTCAAAATACATTTTTGTCAAGAGAAGCTTTGAAGAACTATTTAGTTATTCCATTTATTGGAAGAATGGACGATATATGGATATCATATTATTTACAATCATTGGGATTTAATGTAGTTTATAATAAAGCTAGTGTATTACAAGATAGAAATATTCAAGATTTAACAAAAAATATGAAAGAAGAGTTCATTGGATATGAACAAACCTTATCACTAATTAATGATTTGAAGATTGATTCCAAAACTATATTTAAATATATACCTGAAAAATCAAAACAGGTCATGGAAGAATATTTCCAATTAGCCCAAAATTATTGATATTTAAGTGGAATAACATTTGTCTGGTTGTTTACTATTGAACAATATTCATTTGTCTGGTTGTTTACTATTTAACAATTTAATTATGTTGTATATTTTCAATAGTTTACATTTTGATTTTGATATAATTTATAGAAATTACAATCATCAAGATATACAGAATATACAACAAAAGATTGCATTAATATGTGTTTTTTGTTGTGAATAAGAAAATTCTTTGGAGAACAAATTATATAATTACATTTATGATGAAATTTCTTCAATAATCCTAAGAATGTATCCATATTTCAGGAATACAAAAAGTGGTTCAAATGATAATAATTCTAAACACAAATATTTACATAATGATCCACTAGATCATAGTAATGCATTAATAAAAATAGAAGAAATATATAATAGTATTTTATATATTTGTTTCAAAAGAAATCTGTTCTAGGAAAAAATTGATGTTGGATATGGTTTATTTTTTACAGAGTGATTCTTTTTTTATATTTTCATTTTCAAATTGTATTCTTTCTTGAGGTTCAAACTTTATTGCTTTATCAATTGCATTTATATCAGATATCAATGATATTAAATCTTGAGGTTCTATTGATGATTTCTGATCACTTCCCCATAAATTACTATCCAATGTAATATGTCTTTCTAACCATTTAACCCCATACATTACAGTAGCACTTGTTGTAGATAATCTACATTCATGACCACTATAACCTATTTCTGAGCTAGGATATTTATCTTTCAACCACAATATATATTTCAAATTTAACTCTTCTTCTGGACAAGGATATGTAGAATTAGTATGCTACATCTGGAGTGCTAATATTGATACATTCCTCTATCTCTTTTTCTGTACTCATACCGGTGCTTATAATTAATTTATCAAATGCATTTCTAGCATATTTACATAATTCTAAATTATTTATTAAGGCACTAGGTATTTTCCCTATATTAGTATATTTTTTTCATTAAATCTACACTATCTTTATCCCACACACTGGCAAATAATTGAATTCCAATCTGTTTAGAAAAATTGAATAATTCTTTTATTTCTTCTTCATCAAATTCTATTTTAAGTTTATAATCAAGATATGTTATTTTCCCCCAAGGAGTATCTCTTATTATTTTTTTTTGGTCCCTCGTTTCTGAGGAACTGAGGAGCGTTTTAGGGTTTTGGGGTTATGGTTTGGGGTTTAGTTCAAGTGAAGAGCAACTAGCAATCACCTCAAAGGATGACAGAGGGGCAGGACTGCCTGTTTTAGGGTTTAGGGTTAGGGTTCAGGGTAATTTTAGGGTTTAGGGTTTAGGGTTTATGGTTTATGGTTTAGGGTTTAGGGTTCAGTGACATTCAGGGTTTAGGGTTTAGGGTTTGGGGTTTAGGCCGGTTCCGTTTGTCGGATCAAAGGAAAATGGACATCCAAATGAATATGTCTGAATACATACATAATAATGAAAACATGACAGTCTTTTGGTACAATAATTTCATTATTGAAATACATGATCAATTTACAAAAGGAAAACTTAATCCAAAAAATATTATTTTAAATATATTAAATACATATTTGAAATTCAAAAAGCTCAATTCAAACAAGAAGATTTTGTTAGAAAAGTATATTAGATTACTGAAAGAAAAAGAAATATGACAAAACATGCAATTTTAATGAGTGGTCATTTTCGTTCATTTGAACAATGTGTTAACGAATTTGAAATTTATTTTCCATTTGCTGATTTTTATGGATTTCTACTAAAAAATGAAAATAGTTACGAGGAAGAAAAAATGGAAAAAGTTGTAATAAACTGATAACTAAAAAGAAGAACATTTATTGCATTTTCTGTGAAGATGAAATGATTGACATGAATCAGTATAAAACCTGTGTAGATTTGTTTATTCATCACAGTATTCCAGGAAAAACAAAACAAGAAATAACTGAAAAATGGCTAAGACAAGTCAATGATTATAAAAAATCTTTTATTTGGATGGAAACATATTTTCAACAATATGATGTAATTTATAGAATACGACCTGATTTGACAATTGAAAAAAATTTAATTAATTTCCCAAATGAAATAGAGGATAATACTTTATATTGTTTTCAACAGAAAAACTATACAAATCAAATAAATGATAAATTTTTCTTTGGAAATTTCAATTGTATGAAAAAAATAATGGTAAATATGATTGATTCATTGAAAGATGAAAACTTGCAACAAATTACTGTATTACCCTTCAATGTTGAACAATATTTTTTTAGATATTCAAAATATTTGAACATGAAACTTAAATTTATTTCAAAAAAGGATTTCTTTATGAAAAAGATTTTGAAAGATAAAAAAGTATCAGCTGGGTTTTAAAAGCTATGTATTATATATTACGGTAACACCATGTTATTTACTTCTTTTTGTAACAATCAACAACAATTGACATAGGTCTTCTAGGATTTTGCACTCTTTTATCATGATCAGGTGTTCTTTGAATATATCCTTTCTGATAATCA
>MDTB01055132.1_pt1 | contig 18031 bp, 19 predicted proteins | sample 811161 | NCBI WGS metagenome assembly MDTB01 (sample SAMN05326650, study PRJNA326480) | marine metagenome | isolation source: seawater | place: Mediterranean Sea | collected 2009
TCCTATAGAGCCGTGGTAGACCACCACGTTGATAGGCTGGATGTGGAAGCGCAGTAATCGGTGCAGCTGACCAGTACTAATAGCTCAATTGGCTTGATTTATGCACTGAAAAAAATTTAAGTTTCATAAGAATTGATGTTAAACAAAAATTTATTAAGTCGTTATATTTTTTTTATAATGTTTTAAATTATCATATTTTTTACTAATCTTTTAATGTAAATAATAATAATGAGTAGCACATTAAGTTCTAAAAACCCTTTTTATAATTACAAAATTATAGATAACACGTCAGATTTTTTGCAAGAAAAATCGACTGGGAATGATTTAGTTGTTTCTTATTACGTTTGTAGTGGAGAGTTATCATTTGAATGTCTAAATAAAAAAATTAAAATTATTGAAAATGAAGTTGTTATAATATCTTCAGCCAATAATTTGAGCAATTTTCAACTGTCAAAAAATTCAAAAGTATTTGAAATATCATCAATCAAAACAACAGAAAACGTTATAGAAATAGTAGATGAAAATGGAAATAGATCTGAGAATATTATAAATAATTATAAAATTATTAAAGATCACAAAATGGTGAATAAGCCATGGGGACACGAGATTTGGTTTGTTTGGTTAAAAGATTATCATGTTTTTAAAAGAATATTTATGAAAAAAGGCAACAAGTGCAGCCTCCAATATCATGATGAAAAATATGAAACTAATTATTTAATTGAAGGAAAAGCTAAAATCATAAAAGGATTACACATAAATTTAAAAGAAGAAAAAAATAAAATATTCGAGACAATTCTGACTAAAGATTTATTTAAAGATTATTCAGTAGTTTCGAATGCACCATACGTATTTACAAATGTACCTGGGGAAGTTCATAGAATTTACTCTGAAGAGGACTATGTTGCATATGAGGTTTCAACACCTCAGTTAGATGATGTAGTGCGTGTTCAGGACGATACTAAAAGAAAATCTGGTCTTATAAAGTCAGAACATAAATAATTTTAAATGAAAAAAAAACTGTTTATTTCTACTGCGGGTATAGGAAGTAGAGTGGCAGGTTTAGGAGTTATACCGAATAAAAGTTTATTACCAATAAACTATGAGGCTATTATATGTAAAATTTTAGATAATTTTGATAAAAATATAGAAGTAGTCATAGCAGTCGGTCATCAAGCAGAATTAGTGAAAAATTTCTTAAAATTAGCTCATCCAGATAGAAAATTTAAGTTTGTAAAAGTTAAGAGGTATACAGGAACTGGATCAGGTGCAGGTTATACACTTAATTTTTGTAGAAAATATTTACAATGTCCATTTATTTATTCTGCATGTGATACAATAACTATTGAAAAACCAAAATTTGAAAAATTTAATTGGGTAGGAGTTTCTAAAACAAAGATTACAGAAAGATTTTTAATTTTTGAAAAAAAATCAAAGTTTTCAGGCTATAGTTTTTTCAATAAAAAAAGACATTTTGAAATATCTAAAAAAAAGAGTAATTTTGATGCATTTATAGGATTGGCAAACATCTATGATTATAAGCTTTTTTGGAAGGGGTTTGACTCCAATAAAGAGTTGTCAGATAACGAATTACAATTTTCAAACGGTCTTAATTTTTTAAAACATAAAATTAAATTAAAAAAATTTAAATGGTTAGATACAGGTACAAACGAAAGCTATATAAATACCATCAATTATTTTAAAGATAAAACACAGAGAAAACCAGGAGAAGTAGTTTATATAATTAAAAATCGAGTAATCAAATACTTTAGTGATAACAATAAAGTTAAAAAGTTAAAAAAAAGATCAAAAAATTTAAATTATAATGGACCAAAAATAATTAAATCACCAACTAATTTTTTAGTTTATGAATATGTACACGGCAGACATTTGACTGAAGTGAATGAAAAAATATTTTCTAAATTTTTAGATCATTTGAAAAAAAATTTTTGGATAAAAAAAAAAATTAATTATAAGAATTTTAAAGCTTTATGTATAAAATTTTATAGAGATAAAACCTATAATAGAGTTGCTCAAGCAATAATTCAAAATCCAAATCTAGATAAAATAGAATATATCAACGGAAAAAAATTGCCAAGTATTTATAAGATTCTTAAAAAAATTAAATGGGATTTTTTATCAAATGGTGTAGCTGTAAATTTTCATGGAGATTTGCAACCTGAAAACGTAATTGTTACAAAAAAAAATGAGTACAAGTTAATTGATTGGAGAACAGATTTCTCTGGATTGCCATATGGAGATGTGTATTATGAGTTTTCTAAATTAAACCACATGCTTACTATAAATACTGAAAAAGTATTAGATGGAAAAATCAAAGTTTTATATAAGAGCAAAAATGAAGTTAAATTTAATTACGAAACAAGAAATAAATTATTAAAATTCCAACACATCTTATATAAGTTTATAGAAAAAAACAATTTTAATTTACAAAAAGTAAAAATATTGACCGCACTAATCTATTTAAATATATCAAAATTTTATAACAATCCTTATAGTGAATTATTATTTTATCACGGTAAAAAACAACTTTATAATCTTACAAAATAGAAAAGGTCACTTCAATTATGTCCATTTCAAAAATAAATTTATATTTTAAAGAAAAATCAAAAATATATAAAAAATTAAATTCAAAAGTTATTTTAAAAGTTTTTGAGCAAATTAAAAAAACTTATATTAATGATGGTCAAGTATATTTAATGGCAAATGGAGGCTCTGCATCTATAGCAGAAGGTTTTGCAGTAGACTTAAGAACCCATCCCTTTGTGAATGATAACAAATCAGAAACTACAAGTAAAAAAAGAATTAAAGTTGAGTGTTTAACAGAGTCAAGTGGTTGCTTGACAGGGATATCGAATGATATTGGTTTTGACTTTGTTTTTCAAGAGCAATTAAAAAATTATATGAGATCTAAAAATAAAAATAAACATGATTTATTAATAGCTTTTTCAGGTTCAGGGAATTCTACTAATATTATTAATGCAATTAATTTTACTAAGAAATATGGTGTTAAATCTTTTTGTGTTTCAGGTCGTGGAGGTGGAAAAGCATCAAAAATAGTTGATTATTCTTTGATTATACCTGGATCCTCTAAATTTCCCGGGCAAACAGGTAATAATGATAACAATTTTCATATAGAGGATATACAAAATTCTGTATCTCATATTTTGGTTGGTTTATTAAAAAAATATGTCCACAAAAAATAAAATTAAAAAATTTTACTCTAAATCTGTCAGTATAAGAATAAATATAATAGAGATGCTTTTCAGAGCTCAATCTGGTCACTCAGGTCCATCTTTAAGTATTGTAGAAATTTTAAATTATCTTTTTTTTGAAAAAAAAATTTATAAGAATTTTGATGATAAAGATAATTTTGTTTTATCAAAAGGTCATGCAGTCCCAGCACTTTATTCAGTTTTGTATAATTTGGGCAGGATAAAGAAGAAGGACCTTTTGTCCTTTAGAGATATAGGTACAAAGTTGCAAGGTCACCCAGATAGAACAAAATTAAAATATATCGAATTGGGCACAGGTGCTTTAGGACAAGGATTGTCAGTGTCAATTGGTTTGGCATTGGCAAACCAAATATTAAAAAAAAATAAAAAATCATTCTGTTTAGTTGGCGATGGTGAAATACAAGAGGGTCAAATATGGGAAGCGGCAATGTATGCTGGTAGTCACAAATTAAATAATTTATGTTTAATAATTGACAATAATAAGATGCAGAACGAAACTTATACAAATAAAACACTGGATGTGTTGCCAATAAAAGAAAAATGGAAAGCGTTTAAATGGAATGTTGTAGAAATTGATGGGCATTCTTTTAAAGAAATACATAAAGCTTTCGTTAAATTTTACTTAGAAAGAAAAAAACCAACTGTGATAATTGCTAATACAGTAAAAGGTAAAGGTGTCTCTTTCATGGAGGGCTCTCCAGCATGGCACTCTAAAGTTTTAGATGAAGATAGTTACGTCAAAGCAATGAAAGAACTAAGGTAAATGACAAAAAAAGCATTAAGAAATGTTTTTGGTGATGAGTTAGTAAAATTAGGAAATAAAAATAAAAAAATAGTGGTCATAAGTTGTGATTTAAAGTCAGCAACTAAAACGTCTAATTTTTTTAAAAAATTTCCCAAAAGATCATTTGAAGTTGGTATTGCTGAGGCAAATGGATTGGGAATTGCTACAGGATTTGCTTTAAAAGGATTTGTACCTATCATATCTAGTTTCGCATCATTTATAACAGGAAAATTTTTAGAAATTAGAACTTCAATATCTTATAACAATGCTCCGGTAAAAATTATAGGAACCCACGGAGGTTTTATTGGTAAAGATGGAGCTACACAGTCGGGTACTCAGGACATAGCTTTGATGTTATCACTACCAAAATTTGAGATATTCCAACCATGTTCACCTATTGAAATGAAAAAAATATTAAGCCATGTAATCAAATCAAAAAAACCATCTTATGTAAGAATATGTAGAAATGAAGTATCTGAAATTTATACAAAAAAATTTAAATTTGTACCGGGCAAACCTGTGCAGCTTATAAAAGGAAAAAATTCTGTAATCATATCTTCTGGACCACTGATCCATAATTGTTTGGTAGCTATCAAAATTCTTAAAAGAAAAAAAATATACCCTGGATTAATAAATATAAATTCTTATAAACCATTTAATTATAAATTATTATTTAATTTAATTAAAACAAAAAACAACATATTGATTATAGAAGATCATGTTTCGCACGGTGGTTTAACTAGTCTTGTTCATGAGACATTGATCAAGTATGGTAAGTCAAAATGTAAGGTAAATTCATTGAATCTTAATGAAAAATTTTCTGAAAGCGGTTTGCCTGTTGATCTTGAAAGGGACAATGGATTTGATCCTAAAAATATAGCAAAACTTGTAAATGAAAAAAAATATTTGGCCAAATAAAGATACAAAAATTTTTTTTTCAATGTCTATTAATCCTGGAAATACAGGTGCAAAACTACACAATTCTTTATTCAAGATATTAAAATTAAACAGCATTTACATTCCTTTAAAAATCAAAAACAATACTGCTGCTAAAAATATTTTAAAAAATTTTAATTTTTCAGGTTGTTCTTTGTCAATGCCATTTAAGGAGAGTTTAATATCAGTTATAGATAAATTAGATAAGAGTGCATCCGATATAAAATCAATAAACACAATATTAAACAAGAACAATAAACTAATTGGTTTTAACACAGATTATTATGCTGCAATAAAAATTTTGAAAAAAACAAAAATATCTAAGAATAAAAAAGTTTTATTACTCGGTTTTGGTGGAGTAGCAAAGGCAATCTTAAAAGCGCTAAAAGATCTTAAATATAAAGATATTACTGTTTCAGCTAGAAAAAAAAGAAATTTTAAAAAATTAACAATTTGTAAAAATGTAAAATTTTGTAAATGGAAATATAAAGATAAAGTAAAATCTTATTTTCTAATCAATACAACACCATTAGGTATGTTTGGTAAGAATGAAAAAAAATGTCCTGTCAAAGAGTCTTTTTTAAGAGATGTAAACACAGTTTATGACCTTACAGTAAATCCAAATAAAAATAATTTACAGAAATTATGTGAAAAACATAAAATCAAATACTACTCTGGAGTTTATACTGGTTACTTACAAGGAATAAAACAATTTGAAATTTATAATAATATAAAATTATCAAAGAAAATTTTAGACAAAATTGGTTTAAAAAAATTAAAATGAACAATAGAAATTTTTTTAAAGATCATAGTAATTTAGTTTGCCCCTTAACTTTAAATAACAAATTTAAAAAAATTTTTACAATTAGAAAATTTCCTATTTACATGGGTACTGTACCCAAAAATTATAAGACTCAATCTAAAGATATGAATTTTTATATCAATAAAATAACAGGATCTGTGCAGATTTTTCCAAGAGTTGATTTAAATAAATTATATTTTAAATCACATGGTTCGGGCAAGATAGGTAAAACTTGGGAGATGCATCACAATAGTTTTTTTAATTTTCTAAATGTAAAAGCGAAAAGAGAAATATTAGAAATAGGAGGTGGACATAATTCAATATCTGTAAGATCAAAAAAAATGCCAAGCAAGGTAACCTCGTTTGATATTAATGGAAAAAAATTAAACAACGATCATGTTCTCTATAATGAATTCTTTTCTAATCAAACTCTAAAAAAATATAAACTGTATAAAAAATTTGATATTGCTGTTCATTCGCACTTATTTGAACATATTTATCAACCTCAGGATTTTTTAAATTCTATATATAATTCACTTAAAGATAATGGATTACATATATTTGCTGTTCCTAATATGGAGCCGATGATTAAAAAAGGTATAGCAAGTGCAATAAATTTTGAGCATCCCTTTTTCTTAAACGAGTACATTATAGAGACTCTATTAAAAAAAACTGGATTTAAGATAATAAAAAAAAAATATTATGGCAATCATCATTCAATTTTTTATAAAACCATTAAACAAAAAAAAAATAATCCAAAAGTAAAAAATCTATATATAAAAAACTTTTCTTTATTTAAAAATCTATTTAATAACTGGAATTTGGATGTTAAAAAGATTAATATAAAAATAAAGAAACATCATAATAAAAAAATATTTATCTTTGGGGCTCATATCTTTTCTCAAAATTTGATTAAAAACGGTTTAAACTTAGATCATATTTTTGGTATTTTGGATAATGATAAAGACAAACAAAATGAATATCTTTATGGAACTAAATTAAAGGTTTTTTCACCCTATATACTCAAAAAATTTCTTGATCCAGTAGTTATTTTAAGAGCAGGAGAATATAATACTGAAATAAAAAAACAAATTACAAAAAAAATTAACCTCAATACGATCTTTATTTAAATTAAATTGTTTTTATTTTTAAACCATATGATGAACATAATAGTTTTTGATTCTTTTATAATTTACTCTAAATGCTTAGTAAAATTTACTAAATTAAAATGATTAAAAAAAAAATGAAAATAGCATTTCTTGATAGAGACGGTGTTATAAACGCTTGTGATATAAAAAATGGATATGTGGGGTTTATTAAAGATTTTAAATGGATACCAGGGGCAAAAAAGGCAATAAAATTATTTAAAAAAAAAAATTATAAAGTAGTAATTGTTACTAATCAATCGGGCATTGCTAGAGGATATTTTTCTTTAAAAGATGTTTACAAACTTCACAAGTATTTAAAAAATGAATTAATTAAATATGGTACTAAAGTTGATAAAATCTTTTTTTGCCCCTACCATAAACATGGAATCATAAAAAAATATAAAAAAAATTCAATTATGAGAAAACCTAAAAATGGAATGTTTACCAAAACTAGTAAAATATGGAAGATTGATAAGAAAAATTCATTTATGATTGGTGATCAAAAAACTGACATAGAATTTGCAAAAAAATCTAAAATAAAAGGTTATTTTTTTAATAAAAAAAATCTTTTTGATTTTGTTAAAACCACTGTTTTCAAAGATTAATTTGATGATCAACTCAATATTAGTAATAGGTAGTAACTCATTTGCTGGATCAAATTTTTGTGATTATTTATTGAATAAAAAAAAAAATGTAATTGGTGTTTCACGATCTAAGGAAATAAATCAAATTTTTTTGAAATATAAATATAATAAAAATTATAAAAAAAATTTCTTATTTTATAAAATTGACATTAATAAAGACAAAGATATTTCAAAACTAATTAAGATTATTAAAGTAAAAAAAATTAAATATATAGTTAATTTTGCCTCTCAAGGGATGGTAGCAGAGAGCTGGTTAAAACCATGGGACTGGTACAATACTAATGTTGTGTCATTTTCAAAATTGATTAATAAAATTAAAAATTTAAAGATAATAAAATTCTTGAATTTTAGTACTCCAGAGGTTTACGGAAACACTGAAAAAAAAATAAAAGAAAAAAATTTCTTTAATCCTACAACCCCATATGCTATTTCTAGATCAGCACAAGATTTAAATTTATACGCATATTACAATAACTTTAAATTTCCTGTAGTTTTTACAAGAACAGCTAATATTTTTGGTCCTCATCAACAATTATATAGAATTGTTCCTATTTCAATAATCCAAGCTATACAAAATAAGAAAATAAGATTACATGGCTCTGGAAAATCAATTAGATCATTTATATTTATGGATGATGTTTCTGTAATACTTTATAAGATACTGAAAGATAAAAATAATATTGGTCAAACCTACCATATCTCAACGAAAAAATTTGTTTCAATTAAAAAGTTAGTTGAAATAATTTTGAAGATTTTAAAAAGAAAAAAAACATTAATTAAAAATGTTAAAGAAAGGGATGGAAAAGATTTTGGGTATTATTTAGATACCTCAAAAATTATAAAAGAATATAAATGGAAAAATAAAACAAATTTAGAACAGGGTTTAAGAAAAACTATTTATTGGATAAATAATAACTTACATATAATTAAAAATTTAAGCTTAGATTATAAACATAAAAAATGAAAAAAATTTTAGTTACAGGTGGAGGGGGGTATGTTGGAACCTCTTTGGTTGATGCGCTTTTAAAACAAAGTTATAAAGTTACAGTTGTAGATACATTCTGGTTTGGAAATTTTTTAACAAAAAATCAAAATTTAGAAATAATTAAAGAAGACATAAGAGATTTAACAGTTGATAAAATTAAAGATCATCAAATAATTATACATTTAGCCAATATAGCAAATGATCCAACGGTAGCGATAAATCCAGAGTTATCGTGGAATGTTAATGTGTTAGGTACGCATAGTTTAATTGACAAAGCTTGCAGATCTGGAGTTGAGCATTTTATTTTCGGAAGTTCAGGAAGTGTATATGGAATAAAAGATGAACCCCATGTAGTAGAGGATATGGAGTTGATTCCAATTTCTACGTATAATAAAACAAAAATGGTAGCTGAAAGGGTAATTATGAGTTACTCAAAAAATTTAAAAGTTCATTGCATAAGACCAGCTACAGTCTGTGGTTATTCTCCAAGAATGAGACTAGATATATCTGTTAATCTTTTAACAATGCAGGCTTTAAAAAAAGGAGAAATTACAGTATTTGGTGGGAATCAAACTAGACCAAATATAAATATTAAAGACATGATAAATGTCTATCTTCATTTTATAGATCAAACAAATATTGAAAGTGGTTGCTATAATGCCGGTTTAGAAAATATGAAGATAGTTAAAGTTGCAGAAATTATTAAAGAAAAAACAGGAGCAAAAATTAAAATAGAACCATCTAACGACCCAAGATCTTATAGACAAAATTCAGATAAATTAATGTCCACAGGTTTCAAATTTCAGTTTAATGTTGATGATGCAATTGAAGAAATAATTAGCAAATATAAAACTAACAAGTTAGAAGATAAAGAAATTTATTATAATCTTAAAGTAATGAAAAATTTAAAGTTAGAAAATTAAAGAATATAGTGAATAATAATTTTAAATTAGGAAATGAAATAGATTTATTAGAAAAATATCCTAAGGTCAAAAGAGACTTAAAGGTTAGAGAAAAAAAAAATCTGAAAAAACTAAAGAAATAGCGAGAAAATTTGAAAAAGATTTTTTTGATGGCAAAAGAGAGCATGGTTATGGTGGTTTTAACTATAATCCAAAATATTGGACGGAAGTGGTTAAAGATTTCCAGACGTATTGGAATTTAAATTCTAAAAGTAAAGTATTAGATGTTGGTTGTGCAAAAGGTTTTATGGTCTATGATTTAGTAAAATTGATACCAGGAATACAAGTTAAAGGTATAGATGTATCAAATTATGCTATAGAAAATAGTAAAGAAGAGATAAAAAAGTACTTATCAGTAGGAGATGCTAAGGATCTTCCTTTTGAAGATAATGAATTTGATGTAGTTATTTCGATAAATACAATTCATAATTTAAATATTGAGGAATGTGGCAAATCATTGAGAGAAATTGAAAGAGTTAGCAAAAAAAATTCTTTTATTACAGTCGATGCTTACAGAAATGAGGAGGAAAAAAAAAGAATGGATGCATGGAATTTGACAGCAAAAACGGTTATGTCAGTAAAAGAATGGAAAAATTTTTTTAAAAAAAATTATTATAGTGGAGATTTTTTTTGGTTTATTCCCTAGATAAAAAAAAATCATTAAGTATTTATAATGAAATGCAATTTTTAAGAATTGTAGAAGAAACAATTTCATCAAAATACCATGAAAATAAAATGAGATGTCCAGTTCATCTAGCTATTGGTCAAGAGGCTGTATCTGCTGCATTTTCAGAAGTAGTAAGCAAAAATGATTATGCAATGAGTTCTCATAGGGCGCATTTACATTTTTTAGCCAAAGGAGGATCTCTGAAGTCAATGATTGCAGAAATTTATGGTAAAAAAACTGGATGTTCCTCTGGCAAAGGGGGCTCAATGCATTTAATTGATTTAAGGGTGAATTTCATGGGCTCTACAGCAATAGTAGGTAACACTATTCCTATATCAGCAGGAATAGCCTTAGCATCAAAAATTAAAAATGAAAAGAATATTACTTACATTTTTTTTGGAGATGGAGCGATTGAAGAAGGAGCATTTTATGAAACCATAAATTTTGCAATTGTAAAAAAATTACCAATTATTTTTGTTTGTGAAAATAATTTTTATTCAGTTTACACATCACTTTCAGCTAGACAGCCAAAAAAAAGAAAAATTTACAAAATGGTAAAGGCAATGGGGATTAAGAGCTATAATATTGATGGAAATAATCCAACTAAATGTTATCAAGCATTTTTAAATTCTAAAAAATATGTAAATTTAAAAAATAAACCTGCCTTTTTAGAATTTAAAACTTATAGACATTTAGAGCATTGTGGTCCTAATAATGATGATTCATTAAATTACAGAACTGTAAAAGAGATAACAGAGTGGAAAAAAAAAGATCCTATACAAAACTTTGAAAAAGCTTTAATTAAAAAAAAAATTCTTAATCAAAAAAAAATAATTTTAATAAAAAAAAAAATAGTTAAAGAGGTTGCTTATGCTTTCAATAAAGCTGAAAAAGATAAGTTTCCAAAACAAAATCAAGCTTATAAAGGACTTTATGCCTAAAATTTCTTTAGCAAATGCTATTAACTCTGCAATTTCAAGAGCAATGACTAAAGATAAAAATATGATTTGTTATGGTCTTGGTGTTACAGATCCAAAAAATATATTTGGAACAACAAAAAACTTAGAAAAAAACTTTGGAAAAGAAAGAGTTTTTGATGTACCTACCTCAGAAAATGCATTAACAGGTATTTCTGTTGGATTGGCATTGAATGGTGTAAGATCAGTAGTTTCTCATCAACGATTAGATTTTTTTTTATTAGCATTTGATCAATTAATTAATTCAGCAGCCAAATGGTATTACATGTTTGGTTCAAAAATATCTGTCCCAATTACTATAAGGTTGATAGTAGGAAGAGGTTGGGGGCAAGGACCAACTCATTCACAGAGTTTACAGTCAGTATTTGCACACATACCCGGTCTTAAAGTTGTGATACCATCTAGTCCACAAAGTGCCTATGATTTATTGCTTTCCTCAATTTTTGATCCTAACCCTGTGGTATATTTAGAACACAGATGGCTTCACAATTTAAAAGCCAAAGTTTCAGAAAAAAAGATAATAAAACTGGAAGGTTCAAATATACTTAAAAGTGGTAAAGATGTTACAATAATAACAATGTCTTTTGCTGTCACAGATGTTTTAGATATTGCAGAAAGAATGAGCAAAGAAAATATTCATATCGAGGTAATTGATTTAAGTGTGATAAAACCAATATTTTGGAAAAATATACTAAAGTCTGTAAAAAAAACAGGTAGGATGATTTTAATTGATACAGGGGTTTACACTGGATCTGTATCCTCAGAAATAATATCAGAGATTTGTATTAAACACCAATCAATACTTAAAGTGGCCCCAATAAAAATTGCTATGCCAGATTTTCCAGAACCCACAAGTTACGCTTTAACAAAAAACTTTTATTTTGATAAATTTAAAATAATAAAAAATATTAAAAAAATTCTTAAAATAAATAAAAAACTAAAAATAGAAACTGAAATTAAAAAACCAAAACATCACGATACTCCTGGCAAATGGTTTACAGGGCCTTTTTAGTGAAAAAAAAAAATAGAATTATTTTATCTGTCTCTAGTGATATAGGATATTATCTTGCTAAAGAGTGGTTAAAGAAAGATTTCTTTGTAATAGGAACTTATAGAAAAAAAAATGAAAAAATTAAAGAATTAGAATCTTTAGGCGCAAAGGTTTTTTATTGTGATTTAAGAAAAAATAAGTCAGTAGATGATGTTTGTAAGAAAATTTCTAAATTTGGAAAATGGAATTCTCTAGTTCTTGCGGCTGGTGACCAAAATCCAATTGGAAATATATTAGATATTAATCTAGATGAGTTTGAGAAATCATTTAAGGCTAATTTTATAAATCAAATTAGATTTTTAAGAAATCTTCTAAAAAAGAGAGAGGACAAAACTAAAAAAAGTCCTTCAGTATTATTTTTTGCAGGGGGCGGAACAAACAATGCCACAGTAAATTATATGGCATATACTCTCGCAAAAATAACTAGTATCAAAGCCACAGAATTATTAGATGCTGAAATAAAAGATACAAAATTCACAATATTGGGCCCTGGATGGGTTAAAACCAAAATTCATCAAGCCACCTTAGATCAACCTTTAAATTCTGGAAAAAATTATAAAAAAACTATAGAAATCTTTAAAAAAAATAATTTTTATCCCATATCAAAAGTAATTCAATGTTGTAATTGGTTAATTAATGCTGATAAAGCATTAGTCGGAGGAAGAAATTTTAGTTCTGTTTTTGATCCATGGAAAAGTAAAAAAATAACAAAGCTAAAAAAAGACTCAAACTTATTCAAACTAAGAAGATACGGAAATAATTTTTTTAAATAAAATATGAAAGTTAATTCAGATTTAAGAGTAAGAATTGTTGAAATGATTACAAAAGCTAAAGAAGGCCATATCCCAAGCTCTTTTTCAATAATTGATACTTTAAATTTTATATATGAAAAAATTTTAAAATATGATCCTAAGAATCCAAAATGGAAAGATAGAGATTATTTTATATTAAGTAAGGGTCATGGTGCAGCAGCTCTGTTTGCTGTCTTCGAAAAGTTCAATATTTTGAAAAAAAATGACATCAACAACTATAGTAATTCAACAGGAATAATAGGAGGACACCCTGACAGTATAAATGTGCCTGGTGCCGAAGCTAGCACGGGATCTTTAGGACATGGCTTTCCGTTTTCTGTTGGAATAGCTATGGGTTTGAAAATTAAAAAACAACTTAATAAAGTTTTTTGTTTAGTTGGTGATGGTGAGTGTCAAGAAGGAACTATTTGGGAAAGTGCAAATATTGCTGCAAACCAACACTTGAAGAATCTTACTGTATTTGTTGACTGGAATGGTTCCGCAGCACAATTACAGCCAATTGATGATTTAGAAAATAAATGGAAATCTTTTGGATGGAGTACGATTACTATTGATGGACATGATGACAACCAGCTTGAAGACGCTTACAAAGAGCAAATTAAAAATGATTTAAATAAACCAAGTGTAATTATATTAAGAAATGTTAAAGGAAAAGGTGTAAGTTTTTTGGAGGGACATGGCTCATGGCACCATAAAATACCCAATGAAAAGGAGTATGAACTAATTATGGAGGAGCTTAATGAAAAAAATTAGAAATGAATTTGCAGATACTGTTTTTGATTTAGGTTCTATTGATAAAAATTTGGTTGTAGTAGTTGGAGATATTAGTCATGGAATTTTACAGCCATTTGCTAAAAAATATCCAGATAGATATTTTAATATAGGAATTTGCGAACCATCAACTGTAAATATAGCTGCAGGTTTAAATAAAGTAGGTTTAATTCCTGTAATTCATACTATAGCGCCTTTTTTAATTGAAAGATCTTATGAGCAAATCAAATTGGATTTTGGATATCAAAAATTATCAGGAAATTTTGTTACAGTAGGTGGATCTTTTGATTATTCAAAATTAGGATGTAGCCATCATTGCTATACTGATGTTTCTTTAATGTATCATTTGAAGAATACAAATATCGTTTTACCAGGTAGTACGACAGAATTTAGAGCACTTTTTAAACAAATTTATTCAGAGAAAAAAATTAATTATTTTAGAATTCCGGAAAACTCACATAATCAAAGTTTTAAAGAGAATGAAATAATTTTTGGAAAATCTATTTTAGTCGAACAAGGTAAAGATTTAACGATTGCAGTAACAGGCTCGCAACTTGAAAATGCAATAGAGGCCAAGTCCCGTTTAAAGATAGAAGGTATTGATGTTGAAATTTTATATTTCCACACTTTAAAACCATTTGATAAAAAAGCATTGTATTCAAGTGTATCAAAAACTAAAAAATTATTAACTCTTGAAGAATTATCTGCTCATGACGGACTTTACAACTTATGTTTAAAAACTGTTTTTAACATTAATGATATAAAAGTTCTTCAAATGGCAGTTAATGATTTTATTCATGGCTATGGTACTTATCATGACTTATGTGATAGAGCAGGGCTAAATCCTAAGCAAATAACAGAAAATTGTATAAAACTATTTAAAACCTGATGAGTTTTTTGTAAATTCTAATATGAATATAAATTTTAATAATAAAAATATTTTAATAACAGGTGTTGGACGTGGTTTAGGGCTTAATTTATTGGAAAGATACTATAGTGAGGGTGCTAATATAATTGCTATAGATAATAACAAGAATTTTTTAGAAAAAATAAAAAAAAAATATAAAGATAAAATAAATAAAAAAATATATTTATACAATGTTGACTTAAACAATTCTAAAAAAATTATTTATTTTTCTAATACCTGCAAAAAAAAATTTTCAAAAATAAATTCATTTGTTTTTTGCGCAAGTTCAAGATTAAATCAAAAAGACATATTAAAAAATTGGGATAATATTTTAAATATTTCATTAAAAGCACAAATGCTATTCATAGAAAATTTAAAATCATTAATAATTAGGAGTAGCTCCACTATCGTCAATATTGGTTCAACAAATTCTTCTTTTATATCAGAACAACCATTGCCATATCACGTAGCTAAAGCAGGTTTAAATCAATTATCTAAATATTATGCTAATACTTTAGGAAAACATAATGTTAGGGTAAACATAGTTGAGCCTGGTTTAGTTGATAATAAAATGATTAAAAAAAAATTTGTTAAAAGTAACAAAATTTTAATACCTCTTCAAAAAGCAGCAACATATGACGAGATTTGTGATTTAATATTCTATTTAACTTCTGATAAATCATCTCAAATTACTGGTGAAGTAATACGCGTAGATGGTGGAGTCACAACTCATGATCACGCTAAATTAATGAATAAATAAAGTTTTCTTTTAGAAAAAATTTGAAATTTTTATGATACTAATTTGAGAATTATGAAAAAAGATAGAAGTCTTAAATTCCAATTAAATAAATTTAATAAAAATGGATTTGTCATTGAAAAAATTTTTAATAAAAGTATTTTGGAAAATTTTAAAGAAAAACTGCTTAAAAATTTAAGAAAAAGTGCAAAAAAACACAATATATATTCAATAAAAAATATTAAAAATTTAGAAGAATACTTTAATCTTGTTTCAAAAACGGAACATGAAATTTTAATGGATAGAGAGACAAGAACAATCAAATTTAAAAAATCTGAAGCACAATTAATTTTAAATAAAAGAATAAGAGATTTGTTAAGCTACTATTCTGATAAGGAGTACTACATTTTAAGGAGTAGCAATAAGTTTTCTAGTAGGGGCAAAGATTTCAATAATTATGCTGGTTTTCGAATAGTTGAGCCAAATTCAGATAAAGTGGCTGGATATCATTCAGATCACTACAATTTACAAAATTTTAAATTTACAATGTGGGTTCCTTTAATTGGATTTAATAATAAATATTCTTTAAAATTAATTACTGGTAGTCATTATTATAAACACTCTAAAAAGCAAATAGTAAAGAACAAATTTGGATCTGCAAGACTTTTTAATAATTTATATTTGAAAAAATTTTCAAAAGCTTTTAGGCCAAATTTAAAATTAGGTGAGGTAATATTATTTCATCCATATTTAATTCATGGTAATGCAAAAAATTTAGGCAAAACAGTCCGAGTAAGTCTCGAAATAAAAATTGGCACTGATTAAGTAAATTTAGATTTATAGAAATTTATTTAAATTAGCTCTTCATTATTTTCCAAAAAAGAATCTGAAATTTTTATACATAATTCATCTCTTAGGAATCTAATTCCATTAGCATCTGGAAAAGAATTCCAAAATTTATCTTGTAAATGGCTTTCAGATTTTTCAAAATTCTGATCATAACTTTTGTCAAACTCTTTAATTGTATTTAGCATTTCAGTTACACTATTATCCACTACCTTTAAATTTTTATCCTGAAAAAAATTGCCTTGATAATGAATATTATATTCTGAATTAATTAAATTGTTAATTTCATAAAATTTTAGAAATCTATTTTCTTTAATTGAAAATATTTTTTTTGGAATAAAGACTGAATTTTTAGAGATTGTTGTTAAATCTTTTAAACTAAATGGAACAAAATTAAGATATAAGCTTTTTTTTCTAAATATTGCACTCAAATTTGTAATTCCATGATAACTACCAAAAATATTGTATTTTGACTGAGATAAAAAAAACACATCAGAACTATCAGTTCTACCTTCTGTTAAAAAAAAATATTTTTTTGATTTATTTTGATACTCAATATTTGTTTTTTTTGTAACTCTTATCAAAGAATTACCTTTATTAATTAGATAATTTATTGAGTCATCAAATTTCCTAAAATCAGTATCAATAAAATCGTGGTAATTTTTGTCAGTTTTTGTGTCTAAATATGCGCTATCTCTGCTGGTAATGCATATAAATGGTTTTTTTATATTATATTTCTTTAATATTAACTCACCATTTAAAAAAAATTTTTTATCAAATTCTATATACTTTTCTTTAATATTACTTTTTTTTGGAATGGTTTCCATTTCACTCCAATCAATGATTAATTTTTTCCCTATTCCAAATCTTTTACTCGTATGTAAAACAATCCCACCTATTTTTGAAAATAATATTTTATATTGTTTAAGTTTCCACAATCGGAGAAGTTCAGTGTTAGATACTGAGCTATTAATATGAAAAAAAGCAAACTCAAAAATTCCTCGACTATTTCTAGAATAAATATAATTATCAAATGTATTAGCTAAATGACCTATTCTTTCTGCATATAATATGCCGTATTTTAATCTTATAATTGGCCACAGTAATAAAGATACAAAGATAATTTGTAATCCAATAACGTATTTTAAAAATTTGCTTATTTTTTTCATTTTTGAAATCGTGAACAGCTAAGGAAGATTTTATTATATTAAATAGATAATTAATCAAATAAATTATTTAAGTTTTAACATTAGGCAATATTAAAATTATATTTAATCATATAAGAAAATAAAAAATTAGTGATACTTGAAAAATAAAGATTTAATAAAATCATATAAAAAATAGAGTAAATCAGAAAAGTATGTAATTTTTTATTGGATAAAAGAAGTAAAATAAGTGATAAAATTTTAATGGAAAAAAAAAATTTAAAAATTAAAAATTATTAGATCTAATGATGATTAAAAAAAAATTCAATTTTAATGAATTACAAAAAAATTATATTAAAAATGGCTACTATATTTTTGATATAATAGACAAATCTCAAATTCATTATCTAAAAAAACATATTTTAGAATGCTCAAAAAATATTTTGAAAATAAAAAATTTTGACCTAAATGATGCTCACAAACATATTTCAAAATCAAATTTAAATAATTTTAGAGTTAAAATCATAAATAAAATTAATAATAAAAAAGATTTTGAAAAAACATATTATGATATTTCCAAAACTATCCTACACGAAATAGTTGGTAA
>MDTB01203891.1_pt1 | contig 18030 bp, 17 predicted proteins | sample 811161 | NCBI WGS metagenome assembly MDTB01 (sample SAMN05326650, study PRJNA326480) | marine metagenome | isolation source: seawater | place: Mediterranean Sea | collected 2009
CACCGCCCACCAGTCTGGGGGTGTAGTTCAGTTGGTTAGAACGCCTGCCTGTCACGCAGGAGGCCGCGGGTTCGAGTCCCGTCACTCCCGCCACCCATAATTTTTCTTTTTAAAAATTTATTTAATCATTTGCCTTAAAGATGTATAGTTATTTGTAAAATGAATTACTTGAATATTTTTCTTACTTCCATTTTTTTTACATTGGCGATAAATTTTAACCTTGTCTTTTCACAAGATAATCTTGAAGAACTTGAAGATGAAACAATTGATTTTGCTGTTCCTGGCAAAATAACAGAAGATAATAAAAGTGATGATACATGCGAAACTTCTCCACATTCTGACTTGCTAGACTTACTCAATGTCAAATTAAAAAAGTTCAATCCAATTCCCGAAGATAGAAGAGGAGGTGAAGTCAGAGGTGGTAACAACCAATTAACACCTGAGGAAATTACCACAAATTCAATAAGATTTTATGCTGAACAATTGAAGGAAGAAAAACCAGTTAAAATAAGAATAGAAACATTTACGTCACTTGGAAAAGGCCCGATAACTTCTTTAATAGACAGGTCATCAAAAGTTTTTTTGAAACATCCTACGGAATGTAAATTTTTCTCACTTTATGGTGATCAAATTATTGGTTCATATGATATGTCATTTGATAATATTTTAAGATTATATGCTAATGCTGTAAATAAAGAAAATCAAATAGCTCAGGATTTTATAAGAACTCAGCTAATTCCTGCCCCGATGTCACTAGATGAAGCGATAAAATCTCTTTACGACGATTATGGATATCAACAAAATATAATTGAATCATTACTTCCCGAAGATGTAAAAAATTTATTTTTTGGAGAGAATTCTTTGGTAAGTATTGCTGATGTAGCTGAATCTAAGCTTTTAGCTTTTTCTTTATTAGGTGGAAAAATTAATAGAATTACTAATGTCGAAATCTTTATTGTTGCACCAAAATCAAAAAAGGGATTGTTGGGTAGTAATGAAACAATCGTTATTTCAGGAAGTGGAAAAATTTATGAAGTTCCATTATTAAATATTCCTTTAGCTCTTAACGTGATGCGTTCACTTGGTTTTAATGCAAAAATTATACTTATAACTCATTTATATATTGGTGATGATTCATTTTGTAGAGTAGGGGATGGTGGTTCGTGGTATCATTATAAAGGTAAAGTCAAAAAAGCTGGATGTGATTTTCTATCTAACGCAATTATGTCGCTCAAAGAAAAGTCTTTGAATCTTAGTGATGATTATGGAACTTACAAATACAGTATTGATAGAGTCAATGAAATATTAAATAATTAGCTGTGAAAAGAATATATTATTATTATATAATAGAAAAGTACGATTATGGCAGAATATTTACCAATTTTAATTTTCCTTATATTAGCATTTGCAATATCTATTGGAGCTATATTTTTTTCTCTAGCTGTTGGTAAAAAGAATACATATGCTGACAAAATCTCTACATATGAGTGCGGCTTCGATCCTTTTGATGATTCCAGAAGCAGGTTTGAGGTTAAATTTTACCTTGTTGCTATTCTATTCATCATATTTGATCTTGAAATAATCTTTTTATTTCCGTGGGCTATTGCATTTAATGATATTGGAATATTTGGTTTTTTGTCTATGATGTTCTTTTTGTTAGTTTTAACCATAGGCTTTGTCTATGAATGGATGAAAGGTGCTTTAGATTGGAATTAAAGAAAATAAATGCTAAAAACTTTGACGACTTAAATAATCAAGTTAGTTCAAATGGATTCCTTATAACGAAGGTAAAAGATTTAGTTAATTGGGCTAGGTCAGGCTCGCTATGGCCTATGAGCTTTGGTCTGGCATGTTGTGCGGTTGAAATGATGCAATCTGCAGCCAGCAGATATGACTTTGATAGATTTGGTATTGTTTTTAGACCTAGTCCCCGTCAATCGGATGTAATGATAGTCGCTGGAACACTTACAAATAAAATGGCGCCTGCTCTTCGTAAAGTCTATGATCAGATGCCTGAACCAAGATGGGTCATTTCCATGGGAAGTTGTGCCAATGGAGGAGGTTATTATCATTATTCTTACTCGGTTGTTAGAGGATGTGACAAAATCGTCCCCGTTGATATATATGTCCCAGGGTGTCCTCCAACAGCTCAAGCTCTTTTATATGGTATTTTACAGCTTCAAAAGAAAATTATGAGAGACGACAAAATTATACGAGCATGAATTTAAAAACCAACAATTTTATCAAGGAAATTTGTCAGCTTATAAAAAGTTTGATTAATTTCTGTAAATATGAAATTGAGATCAAAAGCGGTGAACTTAGTTTATACTGTTCTTTTAAAGATTTGACAAAGATAATGCTTTTTCTTAGGGACAACCCATCCTTAAACTTAGAATGTTTAATAGACATTACAGCAGTTGATTATCCTGGCAATTCCTCTAGATTCTTACTTGTATATAATTTACTTAGTATTTCTAAAAATTTTAGAATTAAAATTAAGGTTAAAATCAATGAAAATGACTCAGTTCCTTCCATATGCGATATATATCCTTGCGCCGATTGGTGTGAAAGGGAAATATGGGATTTATTTGGAATAAGGTTTCAGGGTCATCCGGATCTCAGAAGAATTTTAACAGATTATGACTTTAAAGGTCATCCATTAAGAAAAGATTTTCCTTTAACTGGTTTTACTCAAGTTAAATATGACAATGAGTTAAGTAGAGTTGTTAATGAACCAGTGAAGTTAGATCAGGCATACAGAAATTTCGATAATTTAAGTCCTTGGGAAGGTATGGGAAAGTATCTTCCTGGAGACGAAAAATCAAATCAGAAAGATGACTAAACGAGAAAATTATTCACTCAATTTTGGCCCTCAACATCCGGCAGCTCATGGAGTTCTCAGGCTAGTTCTCGAGTTGGATGGAGAGGTAGTTGAAAGAGCAGATCCACATATTGGACTCCTTCATAGAGGAACAGAAAAGTTAATAGAAAATAAAACTTATATTCAAGCTTTACCTTACTTTGATAGACTTGATTACGTATCTCCAATGTGTCAAGAGCATGCCTATTCTTTGGCTGTTGAAAAGCTTTTAAATATAGATGTTCCTATCAGAGGACAGTACATTAGGGTAATTTTTTCTGAGATAACTAGAATATTAAATCATATTTTAAATTTGACGACTTTTGCACTTGATGTGGGCGCAATGACACCATTTTTGTGGTTGTTTGAAGAAAGAGAAATACTTATGGAATTTTATGAAAGAGTTTCTGGCTCAAGGTTACACTCGGCTTATTTTAGACCAGGTGGAGTACACAGAGATCTGCCCGATGGTCTGATTGAAGATATTTCCATTTTTTGTAAGAGGTTTCCAAAACAAATTGATGATTTAGAAAAACTTCTGGAAACCAATAGAATATTTAGGCAAAGAAGTGTTGATATTGGTAAAATTAGCAAAGAAGATGCTTTAAATAGAGGTTTTTCTGGACCATGTCTGAGGGCTTCTGGAGTAGAATGGGATCTTAGAAGACATCAGCCTTATGATTGTTATACCGATGTTGATTTTAAAATTCCAGTTGGTACAAATGGAGACTGTTTTGAAAGATTTCTTGTCAGAGTTGAAGAAATGAGGCAGTCTATATATATAATTGAACAATCTTTGAAAAAAATTCCTGATGGAAAATGTATATCAGAGGATCCTAGAATTGTTCCTCCTGCCAGAAAAGAGATGAAAACCTCAATGGAATCGTTAATCAATCACTTTAAACTTTTTACAGAAGGTTTCCATGTTCCATCTGGTGAAACTTACACTTGCGTAGAAGCACCGAAGGGCGAGTTTGGCGTTTATTTAGTTGCTGATGGAACTAATAAACCATACAGATGTAAAATAAGAGCACCAGGATTTTCATTTTTGCAGGCCACAGAGTTTCTGTCCAAAGGGCATATGTTGTCCGACCTTGTTGCAATTATAGGGAGTCTAGACATTGTATTTGGCGAGATTGATAGATGAGTGAAACTAAATTTAAGATTATTGCTGAAGACACAATTCAGCCTAAAAAATTTAAATTTACTACTGATAATTTGAATAAGGCCGAAAATATTCTAAAAATGTATCCAACAGAATATAAAGAAAGTTCCATTATGCCACTCTTATCAATAGCACAGAATCAAAACAATGGATGGCTCCCAAAGAAGGCAATAGAGTATGTATCTAATTTTGTTGACGTTCCAGAAATCAAAGTACTTGAAATAGCAACTTTCTATTCTATGTATAATTTATCACCAGTTGGTAAATTTCATATTGAAATTTGCACAACAACGCCCTGTATGTTGAGAGGATCAGATTTAATGCTTGATTTATGCAAAAAGAAATTAGGATTGAATGTCGGAGATATTTCTCAAGACAAACAATTTTCTCTTGGAAAAGTTGAATGTTTAGGTGCTTGCGTAAACGCTCCAGTTGTAAAAATTAACGAAAACTACTACGAAGATTTAAACTCCAATACTTTTGAACTATTAATAAATAATTTCAAATTAGGAAAAAAAGTCAAAATTGGACCACAATCAAAGAGGAAAGGCTCAGAGCCAATAAAATAATATGATAAAAAAAAGTGATATTATATTTTCGAACTTACACGGTTCCAGCGACCCTTCAATAAAAGCAGCTTTAGATAGAGGTGACTGGAAAAACACATCAAAAGTTCTTAGATGCGGTAAGCAGGAAATTATAAATAAAATAAAAGATTCAGGTTTAAGAGGAAGAGGCGGTGCTGGATTTTCCACAGGAATGAAATGGGATTTTATGCCAAAAGAAACTGGAAGAAGACAACATTATCTCGTAATAAATGCTGACGAAGGAGAACCTGGAACTTGTAAAGACAGAGATATCATAAGAAATGAACCGCATAAGTTATTAGAAGGATGTCTGCTTTCAGGTTATGCCATTGGAGCTTCAAAATGCTATATTTATATTAGAGGGGAGTTCCTTAACGAAGCTACAATTCTTCAAAAAGCCATTGACGATTGTTATAAAAAAAACTTCTTAGGTAAAAATTTGTTTGGAATGAATTTTGATTTCGATATTCATATACATTACGGCTCTGGAGCTTATGTATGTGGAGAAGAAACAGCACTAATTGAAAGTTTAGAAGGTAAAAAAGGTCAGCCTAGATTAAAACCTCCATTTCCTGCTAATGTCGGACTATACGGCAAACCTACAACCGTTAATAACGTGGAAACGATTGCAGTTGTCCCCACAATCTTAAAGAGAGGCTCGAATTGGTTTTCAAGTCTTGGAAGAAAAAATAACTCCGGTTCAAAAATCTTCTGTATCTCAGGACAAGTCAATAAGCCTTGCAACGTAGAAGAAGAACTCGGGGTTCCACTTAAATACTTAGTACAAAAGTATGCTGGTGACGTTATTGGTGGATGGGATAATCTTTTAGCAATTATACCCGGAGGATCGTCAGTTCCGTTGCTTCCAAAAACTTTATGTGAGGATGTGTTAATGGATTTTGATTCTTTAAAAGATGCCGGATCAGCCCTAGGTACTGGTGGTATAATTGTAATTAATAAACAAACAGACATTGTTTCAGCCATTGCAAGGCTATCCGAGTTTTATAAACACGAATCATGTGGACAGTGTACTCCATGTAGAGAAGGCACTGGATGGTTGATGAGAGTAATGAAACGATTGTCGAATAATGAATGTTCTATAGAGGAGTTAGATATGCTTGAAGAGGTTACACATCAAATAGAAGGTCACACTATATGCGCATTAGGGGATGCAGCAGCTTGGCCAATACAAGGGCTTTTAAAACATTTCAAAAAAGATCTTTTAAACAGAATTCAAAAAAAACAAGTAGCTTAATATGCCTAAAATTTTAATTGATAACAAAGAACTTAATGTTGATGAAGGAATAACAGTTCTTCAAGCTTGTGAACTCGCTGGAGTCGAAATACCCAGATTCTGTTATCACGAAAGGCTTTCAATTGCTGGAAATTGTAGAATGTGCTTGGTTGAAATGGAAAACTCAGCTAAACCAATAGCCTCATGCGCCATGCCAGTGGCTGACGGTATGAAAATTAAAACAGATAGCGATATGGTTACTAAGGCTAGAAAAGGTGTGATGGAATTTCTATTAATTAACCATCCACTTGACTGTCCTATATGTGATCAAGGAGGGGAGTGTGACTTACAAGATCAGGCAATGGCATATGGTAAAGGATTAAGCAGGTTTGTAGAAAACAAACGTGCAGTCAAAGATAAATTTTTAGGGCCTTTAATTAAAACTCACATGACTAGATGTATTCATTGCACTAGATGTATAAGATTTGCTGACGAAGTTGCAGGTAATGATCAATTAGGCGCAGTTGGAAGAGGCGAGGATACAGAAATAACTAGTTACTTAGAAAAAACTATTGATTCAGAGCTTTCAGGAAATGTAATCGATTTATGTCCAGTGGGTGCATTAACTTCAAAACCTTACGCTTTTGTTGCAAGACCTTGGGAGTTAAAAAAAACAAATAGTATCGACGTTTTTGATGCTGTAGGAAGTAATATTAGACTTGATTCAAAAGGTGATAAAATTCTTAGAGTTTTACCAAGAATTAATGAAGAAATAAACGAGGAATGGATTTCAGATAAAACACGTTATGCTTACGACGGGTTAAATCATCAAAGAATTGACAGATTTTATCTCAAAAATAACTTAGGAAAGTTAGTGGAAAGCTCAGAAGAAGATGTTATCAACTCCTTGAAATCAAAATTTAATGCAACTAATACTAACAAAGTTGCAGCTATTTGTGGAAATCTGCAAGATTGTGAATCTATTTTTTCTTTAAAATTATTCTTTGATAGCATTAATGTTAAAAATTATGAATGTAGACAAGACAATTCTTTTTTTATTCCAAACAAAAGATCATCTTACTTGTTCAATAGTTCAATTTCCGGCATTGATGATTCAGATTTATGCGTAATTGTTGGATCTGATATTAGAAAAGAAGCTCCAATTATTGGAGCGAGGCTAAGAAGAAAAAGTTTAAATTCAGAAAAAAACTTTCCTATCGTAAGAGTCGGTCGTCAATATAATATTTCATTAAAAACCACAGAAGTTGGCGAAACTTTCGACTCAATTCTTAAATTACAGAAACCCAAATATCAAAGTATTTTCAATAAATCAAAAAAACCGTTATTCATAATTGGTCAGGGACCCTTATGTAGTGATGAAGGTGAAAATTTGTTTAATTACACCCTTAACCTATATAACAAGATAAAAAAAGATAAAAATTGGAATGGGTTTAATATTCTACAAAATTACTCTGGAAGAGTTGGAGCATTAGATTTAGGTTTTTTTAATAATAAGTATTTGAATAAAAATATGATAAAAGATATTTATAACGGCAAATTCGAAACCCTTTATTTATTTGGCGCAGATGAGTTAGAATTTGATAAAATTCCAAAGAAAACATTTGTTATTTATCACGGACACCATGGTGACAACGCTGCCTCCAGAGCTGATGTTATTATTCCAACACCTTGTTTTACAGAGATAGACGGCATTTATGTAAATCTAGAGGGTAGGGTTCAAGTTAGCAAACAAGTAAAAATGCCAATAGCAAATGTTTATCATAGCTGTATTTTTTTCAAAAAACTATCAGAAGCCATGGGTATTGATTGCAGATATCAAGATGTTCATAGTTTAAGAAGTTTAATGTTTGATGATTTTTCTCACCTATCTAAAATAAATATGATAACACCAGAAAAAATATTTGAAGTTAAATCTTTTCCAAACAAATTTAGTAAAGACAATATACTTTCAAACGTAAAAAATTTTTATATGACAGACGCAGTTAGTAGAAATTCACCAACGATGTCATCCTGTTCTCTTAAAATTAACAGTAAATCCTAAGTTGGTAAGTAATGTTTTTTGAAATTTTGATTATTATTTTCAAGATTATAATGATTATTGTTCCTCTATTAATTTTTATAGCTTATTTAACTTATTTCGAGCGAAAGGTGATAGGTGCTATGCAATTAAGGAAAGGACCAAACGTAGTTGGTCCATTTGGTCTTCTTCAACCAGTAGCGGACGGAATAAAGTTACTTACAAAGGAAACAATTTTTCCTGATAAATCGAGTAAGTTTCTTTTTATATTATCTCCAATTTTAACTTTCGCTTTAGCATTACTTGCGTGGGCAGTCATTCCAATTGATTATAAAATAGTACTTTCAAACATAAATGTAGGACTTATGTATATTTTTGCTATTTCTTCATTAGGTGTTTACGGAATCATTGTTGCAGGTTGGTCAAGTAATTCTAGATATGCATTTTTGGGAAGTTTAAGGTCAGCTGCGCAAATGATATCTTATGAGGTGTCAATTGGCCTAATTATCATTTCCGTTTTATTGTCTACAGGAAGTCTAAACTTAACAACAATTGTGCTTAGTCAAGAGGAAATGTGGTTTGTTATCCCTCATTTTCCAATGTTTGTAATATTCTTTATATCCACTCTTGCTGAAACTAATAGAGCTCCTTTCGATTTACCAGAAGCAGAATCTGAACTTGTTGCTGGATATAATGTTGAATATTCTTCAATGTCTTTCGGTTTATTTTTTTTAGGAGAATACGGAAATATGATTCTAATGAGCTCTATGTCTACAATTCTTTTTTTAGGCGGTTGGTTGCCTCCGTTTGATTGGTATCTCTTTGAGTTTATTCCTGGATTTGTTTGGTTTATTATGAAAATAGTTTGTATATTGTTTGTTTTTTTATGGGTAAGAGCCACTCTTCCAAGATATAGGTATGATCAGTTAATGACATTAGGCTGGAAGTTATTTCTTCCCTTGTCTCTTCTTTGGATTATAATAACATCATCATTTCTAACTTTAAAAACTTATGTCTAAATTTAAACAATTCATATTTATAATAAAAGAGTTTCTTCTCATAGAGGTTATTTCAGGCCTCCTTCTCACCCTCAAATATTTCTTTAGACCTAAGGTCACTATAAATTATCCTTTTGAGAAAGGCTTTATAAGTTCAAGATTTAGAGGTGAGCATGTTCTAAGAAGGTATGAGTCAGGAGAGGAAAGATGTATTGCCTGTAAATTATGTGAAGCGGTTTGTCCTGCTCAAGCTATAACTATAGAGGCAGAACCAAGAGAAGATGGTTCAAGAAGGACAACTAGATATGATATTGATATGACCAAATGTATATATTGTGGGTACTGTCAAGAATCTTGTCCAGTTGATGCCATAGTAGAGGGTCCAAATTACGAGTTTGCAACGGAAACTCGAGAAGAATTAATTTATGATAAAGAAAAACTGTTAGAAAATGGTGATAGATGGGAAGTAGAAATCTCAAAAAATCTAGAAAAAGAGTCTAAATACCTATGACCGAATATCTTTTTTATATTTTTTCAAGTACAACAATTTTATCAAGCTTTTTCGTGGTTTTCTCATCCAATCCTGTTCATTCAGTTCTGTTCTTAATTTTTGCTTTCTTTAACATTGCTGTTATCTTTTTACTTTCAGATGCAGAATTCATCGCAATGACCTTGATTATAGTTTATGTAGGAGCAGTTGCAGTTTTATTTTTATTTGTTGTTATGATGCTAAATATTAATGAAGTGTTAGTTAAAGAAGGCTTCTTGAAATACTTTCCTCTTGGACTAATTCTGATTTCAATTTTTTTAACAGAGTTAATTTTTGTATTTAGAGATTTAGATTTATTTAACCCATCTAATTCAGGTATAAGTATTAGTAATTTGATTTCGCAAGGAAATGAAAATACCAAATCAATAGGACTTTTTTTATATACGGATTTTTTTATAATTTTCCAGATATCAGGTTTTTTATTGCTTGTTGCAATGATTGGAGCAATAGTTTTGGCTCAAGACGATCAAATTAATATAAGGTCTCAGAATATTATTAAACAAAAACGAATTAATAAAGACGATATAATTAAATTAAAATAACTTTATGACCTCTTCTAATTACTTAATCCTATCCTCAATAATTTTTTCCATTGGTTTCTTGGGGATTTTTGTTAACCGGAAAAATATAATTTCTATATTAATGTCAATAGAACTAATGTTGCTAGCAACTAATATTAATTTTATTGGTTTTTCTAATGTATATGATGATTTATTTGGCCAGATCTTTGCCCTTTTTATATTAGTTGTTGCGGCAGCAGAGGCTGCAATAGGACTTGCAATTCTTACAATTTTTTTTAAAAAATCAGGTTCTATCAGTATTGATACAATTAATAAATTGAAAGGGTAAACTTTGTTTTTATTATCTGTTTTTCTTCCACTTATAAGTTTCCTTTCTTGTATTTTTTTAAATGGATTAATTAAAGATAAAATCGTAAATGCAGTTTCATGTATTTTAATGATCTTTTCGACTTTATTTTCAATAGTTTCTTTTATAGTTTTTAAATTAAACGGAGACCAGAGTTATATTCTAACAAATTGGATTTCATCAGGAAGTTTAAATATTGACTGGTCTTTAAATCTAAATTTACTTACGATTTCTATGATTATTATGGTTAATTTTATTTCTACCATAATCCATATATATTCTGTTGGCTATATGTCAAAAGATCCTAAAAGAGTTATCTTTATGGGTTATTTAGGACTCTTTACTTTCTTTATGTTATTTTTAGTTTCATCTTCAAACCTAATTCAACTTTTTGTTGGTTGGGAAGGGGTAGGTTTAACTTCTTATTTGTTAATTGGTTTTTGGAGTTATAAAGAAGAGGCGAACAAGGCTTCTCTGAAAGCATTTATAGCTAATAGAATCGGTGATTTTGGTTTATTAATTTCGTTATTCACTATATTTATTGTATTTGGAACTATAAACATAAATGAAATACTTTTATTAGTAAATTCACACAGTCAGTCATACTTTAATTTTTTCGGATTTGAAGTGCACTCAATTACTTTGATTGTAATTATGATGTTTATTGGGTGTATGGGAAAATCTGCTCAATTTGGGCTTCATGTTTGGTTGCCTGATGCTATGGAAGGGCCAACCCCAGTATCAGCATTAATCCATGCTGCAACAATGGTTACCGCTGGCGTTTTTTTACTCATATTGATGTCGCCTTTGATTGAAACTTCTCCGGTGGCTAAAGATTTAATTTTAATTATTGGTTCAATTACTTGTTTATTTGCGTCCTGTGTAGCTATCTTTCAAAATGATATCAAAAGAATAATAGCTTATTCAACTTGCAGTCAATTAGGTTATATGTTTATGGCTGTTGGTGTTTCTGCTTATTCAGTTGCTTATTTTCACCTACTATCACATGCTTTTTTTAAGGCTCTCTTATTTTTGGGGGCTGGCTCTGTGATTCACAGCATGTCGGATGAACAAAATATTAAAAAAATGGGTGGAATTTATAACAAAATACCGCTTACTTATGTTTCTATGCTAATAGGATCACTTGCTTTAATGGGTTTGCCATTTTTAAGTGGTTATTTCTCAAAAGACTTAATATTAGAGTTTATTTACTTATCAGATAACAACTTAAAAATGTTAGCTTTTTCAATTGGAATTTTCGGTGTATTACTCACAACAATTTATTCTTCAAGATTGATAATTCATGTGTTTCATAGGAATAACCTTTCAGATGAGAAAGTTTACGCTCATCTCCATGAATCGCCTCCTATTATGATTTTTCCACTAGTAATTCTTGCATTTTTTTCTATCTTTTTTGGGATGATTTCTCATCATTATTTTGCTGGGCCATATCTTAACGATATTTGGTCAAACCTTATGCACGTAAATAATGATATAAATCAGGCTTATTCTGTCGGAGAAATACCAAAGCTAATAAAAAAATTACCATTAATGATGATTTTTTTCGGTGTATTCATTATTTTTTTACTCTACTTTAAATTTACTAAAATAAATGATTTAATAAAAACAAAATTTAGTTTACTAATTAAGTTCTTTTATAACAAATGTTACATTGATGAACTTTACGATGTAATAATTATAAAACCAACTATTTATCTTGGAAAGGGATTCTGGAAGTCTATTGATACTGACCTAATTGACAATCTCGGCCCTAATGGCATTTCACGTCTAGTAGGTTCATTTGGTTCAATAGTTTCAAAGCTTCAGTCTGGTTATCTCTATCATTATGTTTTATCGGTTATAATTGGTTTAACACTATTTATTAGCATCTATATTTATATTTTTTAATGATCAGCCTTCCAATACTTCCTATCTTGATTTTACTTCCTTTAATTGGGTTGGTTTTCATTTTTTTATCATCTGAAAATGACGATAACGCTGAACAATCAAAAAAATCTGCATTGTGGACAAGTGCAAGTAACTTTCTTTTATCACTTTATTTACCTATAAATTTTGATAAATCAATTCCTCATTTTCAATTTGTTAATAGCTTTTCTTGGTTTAACAGTGATTCTCTTAGATTCTCTTTAGGAGTTGACGGATTGTCAATGCCTTTTGTTGTTCTTTCAACTTTTCTTATTTTATCATGCATAGTTTTTATAGTACCCCAGTCAAAAAAAAATATGAAAATGTATTTGGCATCTTTTTTATTATTAGAATCTTTTTTGATTGGTACCTTTAGCGCCATTGATTTGTTTTCTTTCTATATTTTTTTTGAATCGATACTTATTCCGATGTATCTCATAATTGGGTTTTGGGGGGGAGAAAGAAGAATTTACTCTGCCTATAAATTTTTTTTATATACTTTGCTAGGTTCAGTGCTAATGCTAATTGCAATAATTTTCTTATATCAAGAGTTTGGAACAATAAGCATACCAAAACTACTTGATTTTACTTTACCCTTTTATATTCAAGTTTGGTTATGGATAGCTTTTTTTTCGTCATTTGCTGTAAAAATTCCAATGTGGCCTTTTCATACTTGGTTACCCGATGCACATGTTGAGGCACCAACAGAAGGTTCTGTCATTCTAGCAGGAATTCTTCTTAAGTTAGGTGGATATGGTTTTATAAGATTTAATTTATCGATTTTACCCGATGCATCAATTTTTTTTACACCATTTATTTATTTTCTTTCCGTCGTTGCAATAATTTATACTTCCTACATTGCTTTGGTTCAGGAAGATATGAAAAAACTTATTGCATATTCTTCAGTTGCTCACATGGGTTTTGTTACTTTAGGTATTTTTTCCGCTAATATTCAAGGACTTCACGGGGCAATAATTCAAATGATTTCACATGGTATCATTTCTGCTGCATTATTTTTTTCAATCGGAAGTATTTATAATAGATTTAAAACTAAGCAAATTAGTTTTTTTGGTGGTTTGAAATTAAAGTTACCTAAATTTTCTGTTTTATTTTTGATATTTACACTTGGATCAATCGGTTTACCTGGAACATCAGGTTTTGTTGGAGAATATTTAACACTTTTAGCGGTTTATAGCAAAAACACAATAGTTGCATTTTTGTCAACCTTAGGTGTCATACTTTCTGCTTCATACATGTTAATGTTATATAAAAAAGTATTTCTCGGTACACTGAATAACAATTTAGACAAAAAGAGTGATGACGTTAATATTTACGAGATAGGCTTGTACATTGTATTTGTAATATTAATTTTTATAATAGGAATTAAACCAGGGTTAATTTTAAGTTACACAACAGCTTCGTTGGAAAGAATTATACAGTTATATCCTATTTCAATTTTTTAAAGTGTTAAATTTTTTATTCATACCAGAGATTTTCTTAGCTATATGTATTGTAGCAATATTATTTATAACTCCTTTTATGAAAGGAGAGAGTTATATAAAAATTAGTTACTTAAGTCTTTTAGTAATTTTTATTGCTCAGTTTTTTATATTAAAGGATATATTTTACTCACAATTAATTTTTAATAATTTTTTTATTATTGATTCATTTGGATCTTTCTTAAAGTCAATCATTTTAATCGGGGCAGGATTAATAGTTTTCTTTTATATTTCTGTTCAAAGCCCGAAATCACTTAGAAGACCAGAGTTTTCTATTATTTTTTTAATAGCTATTACTGGAATGCTTTTAATGATTTCATCAAATGATCTTCTTTCCTTATTTATGTCAATGGAATTACAAAGTCTGTCCCTCTATATTTTAGTTTCATTTAGCAGAGAGGATTTTATTTCCTCTGAGGCAGGGGTTAAATATTTTATTATTGGAAGTCTATCAACTTGCATCTTTTTATTTGGAACTAGTTTAGTTTATGGTTTAGTTGGTTCTACAAGTTTTAACGAAATTAATATTTATATATCTGATCTTTATGCAACACCAACCATGTTAATAGTTGGATTAATTTTTATACTGGTTTCTTTATCTTTAAAAATTTCTGCGGCTCCTTTTCATATGTGGACTCCTGATGTGTATCAAGGAGCTCCCTCAATTGTAACTACGTTTCTTTCAACCTTACCAAAAATTGCAGCATTTGGAGTCTTAATACGGCTGTTAGTTTATCCTTTCGGAGACATAATAGTAGATTGGGGAAAAATTTTAATAATACTTTCTATAACTTCAATGTTAATAGGATCTTTAGGTGCATTACTGCAATCGGACTTAAAAAGGTTAATGGCTTACAGTACGATCAATCATATAGGTTTTATTCTAATGGGTTTAATTCCAGGTTCTGAAGATGGAATAACAGCTATCTGTATATATCTAATATTTTATATGACTATGAATTTAGGAATCTTTTTATTCATTTTAAATATGCAAAGAGATCAAATAAATGTTTCTTCAATAAAAGATCTATCTGGTTTATACCGTTCTCAGCCAATAATGGCAGGATGTTTGGCAATTATTCTTTTTTCTATGGCGGGGATCCCTCCAATGGCTGGTTTTATTGGAAAGTTAATAATATTAAATATAGTCATTGACAATAACTTATTTTATTTAGCTGTTATTGCTGTATTAACCTCTGTTGTTGCTGCTTTTTATTATATCAGATTAATCAAATCAATTTTCTTTGATGAACCAATTGACGATTTAGATAACATAACTAACAACCACTCCAAATATTTATTATGTGGGTTTGCATTATTTAATTTAACAGTAGTTTTTTACCCTCAATTTTTTCTTAATCTTTGTGCTTCAGTAACCTTATCTTTATTTGCGGTAAATTAAATGATAAAAGAGAATTTTGATTTTTTCTTTTTCAGATCTTTGCAAAACACTAATGATAAAATTAAAAAAATTGACAATTCCCAAAAATCTATTTCAAACCTGGCTCTTTATTGCGAGAAACAATTAGAAGGAAGAGGAAGAAAAGGTAGGATATGGTTGAGTAATAAGGGTGATTTAACTTGCTCGTTCTTATTAAAAAAAAGAATTAAAGTGAGTGAGGTTGGTAAAATTAATTTATTTGTAGTTAGTGAATTAATAGAAGTTTTTAAAAAAATAGGAATCAATCAGGTAAAATTTAAATGGCCAAATGATATCTATGTTGATAACAAGAAAATAGCTGGAGTTTTAATTGAAACAAATGTTGAAAAAAATACAATTAATAGATTTATTGTTGGAATAGGTATAAATGTTAAGAATAAATTTTCTGAAAAGAACTTTATTTCTACGTCATTGAATGATTTAAAAAAAGCAGTCAAACCACTCAGACTTTTTTTTATGATTTCAAAGTATTTAATATTTTTTGTTCAAGAAAAGTCACAAATTAACTTTAATTTTCATAGTAAGAACTTATCAAATCTTTTTTTTAGTAAAGATTCAGTACTTAAAGTCAATTGTGGAAATAAATTAGTTGAAGGAAAATTCAAAGAAATAAATTCTTTTGGTCATTTAGTTTTAACAAATAATAAAATTACTAAAAAAATAACGTATGGAGAAATAGTTTGACAAATATAACAATTGATATTGGAAATTCATCAATAATGTTATGTGCATTTAAAAATGAGATAATTTTTAAATCAATGAAGTTAGACGTATCAAAATTTGATGAACAGAAATTAATTAATTTTATAATTCTTTTGTATAGTAAAGATTCTAAATCTAATGTTTTAATTTCCTCTGTGGTTCCAAATATTACAGATAATATTATTAAATTGTTAAATTCAAAAAACATAAAATATTTTTTAGCTAGAGACCTTATAAAACTCTGTAAGTTAAAAATAAATCTAGCTAATCAAAAACAAATCGGTGATGATCGATTAATAAATGTTATTTTTGCAAAGTATTTATATAAGAAGTCTATCATAGTAATCGATTTTGGAACTGCTACAACCATAGATGTATTAGATCAAGATGGTGTTTATGATGGTGGTGTTATTACTCCAGGGATAGATTTATCTTTAAAATCGCTCAAAGATTTTACTGCCAAGCTACCTTTAGTAAAATTTCAAAAAATAAATAGTGTAGTAGGAAAAAACACTAAAAAAGCTATACAATCAGGCTTTTATTGGGGGTATATTTCTATGATTCAGGGTTTAGTGCAAAGAATTGAAAATGAGAAGAGAGATTCGTTCAGAATTGTTTTAACAGGTGGGAATACAAAATATTTTGAAGACTGTTTTAAAAAAGTTGTAAAGATTGATGAATTGTTTAATTCTAAAGGTTTAAATTTTATAATTAATTCTTACTTAAAAAAAATACCATGACTTATTCTAAAAATGATTTGATGTTTTTACCCCTTGGAGGTTCAGGTGAAATAGGAATGAACTGTAACCTCTTTCATTTTAAAGGCAAATGGATAATGGTCGACCTTGGTGTAACTTTTAGTGACAATGAAACTAATCACTACGAACTAATATTACCTGATATTGATTTTATTACTGATCAGATAAATAAACTGTCAGGAATTATTCTTACTCATGCCCATGAAGATCATATAGGCGCATTGCCTTATTTATTTGACAGACTTGCAAAAATACCTATTTACACTACAGCTTTTACATCTTCCGTTTTAAGAAGAAAATTTGATTCCTTAGGTATAACTAATTACGAAATAAATTTATTGGAATATAGTAAAAGTAACTATGTTGGACCATTTGAAGTGAAAATCTTTTGGATGACTCATTCAATTCCTCAATCAAATGCAATTTTTTTAAAAACTGAAAAAGGGAATATTCTTCACTCAGGTGATTGGAAAATTGACCCTAACCCGTTAGTTGGCGAACCAATTAGTAAAAATAAATTCAAAGAATTTGTAGATGATCATGTTGATTTAATGATATGCGACTCGACCAATGTTTTTAATTTAGAGCCTTCAGGAAGCGAAGGTGATGTCAGAGAAAATTTAAATAAATTATTTATGAAAAAAAAAAAAGGTAAAATAATAATAACATGTTTTGCCTCTAATATCGCAAGAATTCAATCAATTCTCAAGGTTTCATCTGAGTCAGAAAAATGTTGTGTCCTTTTAGGAAGGTCACTTCATAGAATTTATGAATCAGCTAAGGAAAATAATTTTTTGGATGAATTTACTAATATTATATCTGAGAAACAGGCAAAGCTTGTCCCTGATGAAAATTTAGTAATTATTTGTACAGGCAGTCAAGGTGAGAAAAGAGCTGCTTTAAGTAGGCTTGTTAATGACGAAAATAGATCATTTACACTTAATAAAAACGATACTGTAATATTTTCCTCAAGAGAAATACCCGGTAACGAAAAAAGAATAAACGAAGTTAAATCATTAATTTTTAAAAAAAAATGTGAGCTTTTAGATCATACTAATTCAAAAGTTCACGTATCAGGTCATCCTTCAAAAAATGAGCTTAGACAAATGTACGAGTGGGTTCTACCGGACTCATTAATTCCGGTACATGGCGAGTATAGACATTTAAATGAACACATTAAGTTTTCTAAAGAATGTGGAATAAAAAGTCAGATGCTTGTTGAAAACGGAAATTTGGTTAAAGTTAGTAAAGACGAAGAAAAAAAAATCATACTTAATGTACCTTCAGGTAGAAAAGTTTTAAGAGGGAACCAAATAATCCCGTTGGAAGATAAATTTCTTAAAGGGCTGGATTCTATTTCTACTAGTGGAGAAATTTTTGTAAATATTATTATGAATAGCAATGA
>MDTB01189573.1_pt1 | contig 18028 bp, 14 predicted proteins | sample 811161 | NCBI WGS metagenome assembly MDTB01 (sample SAMN05326650, study PRJNA326480) | marine metagenome | isolation source: seawater | place: Mediterranean Sea | collected 2009
CAACCACTTGTTGGTGGATTATCAGTAGTAGCTGTATTTGTATAATAACCATTATCTTCTGATGCATCTGTATCAATACGCCATTGGCTATTACTTACTTGGTACAAATAAAAAGACCCATTTTTAAATACTGTTGAGCTTGTTTTAGCAGTAAGATGAGTAAGAGAACCTGTATATATTGAATAAGTTCCATTTACAGCAGTAGTTCCTGCTCCACTTACTGTTGCACCTGTTACATCTATTGGTGTTCCACCTGAACCAATAAAATATAATTCAAAAAACTTTTCTATTAAGTATGCTTTTTCATATTTTTCTGCTGTTGTGCTTTCAGGTAATGCATTTATACTATTATAAAAAGCTGTTTTATTAGCATTATTACGTAAATATACAGTACTACCATTTACTATTGTTTTATTATTTACTATGTATCTATTTTGTAATGCTTCTTGATATTTAGGACTTCCATCATTTGTAGGTTCATCTAATTCATCTGCCCATCTTTTTCTTTTCCAAGGAGATGTCCCATTTATAGCTTCAAAACTAGATGCTCCATTTGTTTGTCCATTGAATTGATCAATTAAAAATTGTATATATAACGTTTCCCATGTTTCATCTGTTAATGTTGCATCTGGTAAAGTTTGTAATGCATGTTTAGCAGTCCAATATGTGTATTCATTACCTTCTGTTGTTACTAATTTAGAACCTGTAGTAATTAATAATCGTTTATCAAAATAAGATAATCTTACATATTCAATATCTGCATTAGAATCGTTTTCTATATATGGATCTACTTCTTTAGTTATTTCACTAAATCTAAATCCACTATTAGCTTCACTTCTTCCTACAGCATATGATCTTACACCTTCAGGACTTCTATATAGTATGTCTTCATTAATATTAACATAAGCATCTTTACCTGTCATAGCTGTACCAATCATTTGTACTTTTTGTATAGCTATATTATTCCATTGTGCTCTTGCATTATTAATTGCAAACGTAGAGAAACCATTCTCGCAAATGGCAAGGAGGGGACCATCACCAGTACTGGAATCTGCCACGTTTGCAAATTGTAATGAAACTATTTTTCCTAATTTACCAGATACTGTAAACCCTCCACCTTCATTAAGAAATTCAGTTTCTTTAAAATTTAATACATTGTTTTGTGCATATGATAAATGTATATCACCAATTCTAAAATGTTTTTCACTAACTTGAACTGTTAATCTACCTTGACCATAAGCCATATTAGTACCAACAGGAACTTGTCTATTTGCTGTATCACTTAATTTTAAAGATGCACCTGTTAATATTCTTGGAGTATTTATACCATCTTGTATTATAAAATGTCTTTCAGCTTGAACCATATATACTTTTTCTACATCTTGATTTAATTTTGTATCATTACGTGTAACTACAGTTACTTTATAATTTTCTAAATTTATCATATATACATGACCTGATATTACACATATATTATATGCAGCGTTTGGTGTTTTATATAATAACGATCCTTGAAAACGTCCTCTTTGAAAGTTTTCATTAAAATTTAAACCAGTTGAATTTAATTGTGCTGCAGCTTGATTTAATCCTACATCAGTTGTTTCTAATGATTGTTCTGTTTGTGTTAAATAAACTTCCCATTCATTACCAAAAAATCCTTGTTTTAAATGTAATCCTGGTGATGTTGTTTCTTTTAATGTAAACGTATCTAAATCAATATTATTTGTAGCTGAATAACCTTCTCCTGAAGGCAAATCAGCACTATTTTTACCATTGATTACAAAATCTATATCAGTAATTGTTTTACTTAAATTTGATGATTCTTCTATGAATTTTAATGATCCGCTTAATACAGAAAAACTATTTACATCACTCGTAATATTTGTACCCATTTCATATGTTTTAGCAGTATTGTCACTATAACTAACTTTAATACCCATTTTAGTACATGATGGAATATTACTACCAGCTGTTCTAACTTTAGCACTTGCTATAAAATGTCTATTATTAGCAAATCTATTTATATGATTTATAACACTTTGTTTAATACCATGCCAACTTGCTGTTCTTCCTCTTATTTGAGCATATTGACTACCACCATCTGCAGTACCATCATTTGTTAATGTAATTGTATATCCAGAACCACCTGTAGTTTCCCATGAAAATCCTGTTGTATCTCCTGGTGACCCTGTTTCAAAATTTTCATTAATTAAAATTTCATTATTATTTTGAAAATCATAATAATAAGAATTAATAACATCTTCAAAACTTCCAATCATAGGAACATAACCAGATTTATAATCGTTATCATTTGTTCCAAAAGATTGTGATGCTAAATATTGATTTGCATATATATCATAATAACCACGTTCAATTATAGAATTTTTCTTTTCTTGAAAAATACTACGTTTATTAAAAAGATCTACTTGATTATAATTTTGTAAATGATTTACAGGAGGAACTATTGTATTATATGCATTGTCTAATCCTTGATATTGAACATTATCTCCAAAAGCATTTCTTCTTAAAGAACCTATTATATCGTTATTTACACTTGTACCATCTAAACGTTTTAAATCTTTTAATCCAAAATATACAAAATAAGGTCTTAAATCGTTTACTAAAATTCCATCGTCATTTCCAGCTTGTGACCAATTACTATCTGCATATTCAAAATTAAAACTTGTAATTGTTCCTTGTATATCATCTGTTGTACTTTTTAAAATTCCACCAATTTTAGGAACTAAATTTTTAATAGGAAAAGGTATAACACGACTTACTTTACGTTTTTGTAAGTTAGCATTATCAGTAGCATTAGTTGATGTTACACTTAAATCTGCTTGTAATTTAACACGTATTATAACTTCAGCATCTAAAGATTGTTCTGTGTTTACTAATAACTGTGCTATTGCTCTTATATGTGCAAATGATCTAGCATTATATACCTGATTTGTTGTTCCTGTTAATGCAGGACTAATTGTAGGATATGATAAAGCACCTCCATTATCTGCTCTAGCAATTAACCATTCTTCAGGGTTATCATTTGGAAGAATTGGTATGTTGCCATATCTATAATTATAAACTCCATTATTTGCAGCAGTATCAACATCCCAGGGAATTGGTCTATTGTTTGCATAATCTACTATTTCATTTGATTCTCTATTAAATCTTTTTATAATAGAAGGTCCAGTATTACTATTTTCAAAATCCCATGATGGCAATATTCTTACTGCTTTTTTACAATCAACTGTTTGATGTTCACTAATAGTACCATTAAATTCTGTAGCAATATTTGCAAATGATGTTACTTTATCTAGTTTACTATTAGGAGTAGTTAAATCTAGTTTAACAGTTTGTGATGATTCATCTCCATATAATACTTTTATTAAATTGTTTATATGTGTTTGTGTTATTGTAGTACTTGTAGTTGGAGGATTTTCTACATAAGTAGCTGTATATAAATTATTACGTTGTCCTATTTGTAAACAAGCTATTAAATCATCTGTTAATTTTGCTCCTGATTTTGGAGTATAATTTATAGCAAAAGGTTTATTGTGTTCGTAAGCATTATCAGTAGCAGGATTTTTTGCTGTAAGGTTTAAACCATTAGGTAATATACGATTTATGTTATTAGAGTTTCCTGCTTGAGTTACAATATTAAAAAGTTCATTGTCAGATTTTATATCTATATTACAGGGTTGTGGTATTTCTGTTTCACCTTCATTAAATGTCCATTTATATGTTTTTGGTAAATTTACACCAACTACTCCGTAATTATCTAAAAAATAATTTTGTGCTAAAGTTAATGTATTATTTTGAATTATTGAATGTTGTCCAAATATAGCAGATTCATATTGTCTTGGTGAATTAGTAATACTTTTTAAAAACTCAGCTAAATCAGCTGGCTGTGTATAAGTACTATTAGAAGCATCTGAATATGTAGTATTTATTATAGCAGCTATAGAATTTTTAATTGTATTGCCATCATTTATATATGATGTAGATGCTGCTAAAGCATTGTTATATGCAGTTAATGCATTATTATAATTATTTTGTGCAATTGATTGAGCGTCTGAACCTGTAGTCATAGTAGTAAAATCTAAATCAATTTCTTTAAATGATGGTCTAGGTGCTAATACTCCATTTCTTACAGAAATATTAACACCTCTAAAATATTGATCATCAGCTACATGACCAGGATCAAATCCACCTTGCATGCCACCTTGAAAATCTTGTTGACTATCATATAAAAAAGTATCAGCCATTTATTTTACCTGTGAACTTCCAAAATAAAATCCAACTAAAGCAAGCATTGTTTGTCTTACTTCAGGTAGCAACACATAACCATTTAATTCAATCCAACCATTACCTTTAGAAAAAGTATTACCGAATAAGAAATTAACTAGTCCACTAGCTTTGTCCGCTTCAATCGTTATAGGCTCATTAAAGAAAGCCATGATGAAAGGTGCAAAAATAACTGCGAAAAGTGTGCAGAGAGCAATTGTGCGTCTTACAACTTGACCTGCAACACCATCTCTTTTTGAGGCTCTATCAGCACTATCATCTGCTACCGCTTGTTTTTTTAACATATTATCTAATTGATTTTGTTGTGCTTGTGCTTGGCTGGCAATCAGTTTCATTACGAATCCTGATATACTACCACCTAACATAGCTAAAATTTCTACAGGCATTAGAGCCATCCTTTCACTAATAATGTAACTACAGCTCCAATAGCTGTATAACTTATTAGATTTGCATATTTAATAAATCGTTCATGACGATCTAATCTTGTTTGTATACTAGGACTACCATTATCTACATATAATCTTCGTTCTAGTTTTTCTACTTGAATTTTTAATTCATCAATAGCTTCTGTGCTATTTTTTATAATTTGATGTATTTCAACTTGTCGTTTTTCCATATCGTTAATTTGTTTTTGTGCATCATCCATTTTATTGTCCCGCTAAAGTTGCTCCAAATAGATGAATAAAAGAATGATCACTAGCACTACCGCCAGTACCAATTTTATCAAAATTAAAAGTAATAGTATTGTTTGTAATCATATAAGGAGTAATTGGTAATATAAATGCACTACCAAATAATTGATTTAATATATTTGTTCCACCATTATCTTGTCTTGTAAATTCTAATCCTGAAATCATATGCATATCAAAATCTGAAGAATTACCACCTCTATAATGCGAAGCTCTCCACATCATTCTTAACCTAGCATCTTTTGATGTTGGTACAGTTGTTCTAAATGTACATCGTCCATGTAAATATATTATTTTTGTATAAAAATTAGTTTCTACAGGACTAAGAAAACTACTTAATTGAAATGTTACAGATGGTCTTTGACTTGCTGTTGAAGAAGATCCATCACTATAATTAGCAGTACCATGATTATTTCTTATAATAATATCAGTTGTATCACCTGTTAAAGTATTAGCTTTCCAGTTAGCTCCTGTAGAACTTGCTGCAGCAGACCATCCTTTTAAAGCTATAAATCTAGGTTTATAATTTTGTATTTCTGTATCTATATAACTTTTAATTGCATCTGCATATGCTAGTTGATCTGTTGTAGCTGATAATGCTGTTTGTACTGTTACTTCTGAAGGATCACCTGTACCAGTAGCTGTTCTTCCAATAACTCTGTGTTGTGATAAATTTTGTATTTTACTAAACTTTACAGCATCATTAGCTATTTTAGCTTCTTCAACAGATAAGTTTGCTAATTCTTCTGTATTAACAGCAAAGTCATCTATAGCTTGATTTGTTACTGCTTTAGCATCTATATTATCAGCTTTGACTTGATCGTTTGATAAAGTAAAACTTGCTGTATTTGATATAACTCCAGCATTAATAGATATTCCTGTACCTGTTGTAATTGGTGTTCCAGCTATAGAAGCTATAATGCTTCCATTACCACCTGCTGAATCTAAATTAATTTCAGCTAAACCTGTTGCTTCAGTACTTACTCTTGAATATCTAGCTACTATTGTTCCTGATGGTGTTCCAACCCATGTAACAGTTTTACCTATTCTGGTGTAAGTTGTTGGATCATCACTTACTACATTGTCTATATAAATTGTAAAAGGAAAATCATCTAATGGAGTATAAGTTAATTGCGAGTAATATATTCCATTTTGCAAACCATAAGTTAATGTTTGGTTTTCTATTATAATAGATTTTTCAGTCATTAATGCTCCTAAAAAAAGAGAGGGGGATTTCTCCCCGCCCTCTCGATATACTTAATCATAGTAGATTACGTATTTGCAGTACCATCATCTACAGTAAATGCAGTACCTGCAGCAATATCAACAGCCCAATTTCTGTCTGTATCCATTACTAATCGATAACGACCATTTGCATAGTCACGACCAATTCGTCCAGTATAAGTATTTGCTGCAGAACCACCAGTGATTACAAGACTAATGCTGTCACCAATCCTATCAGTAATTGCAGTTTCTAGTACAACTTCAATTTCTTTGTAGGAGGTTGCAGAAGCATCTTCAGGTGTCTCAATTTTAACAGCACTAAGACCAGTAGTTGCAGTAGAAGCTGCTGTACTTAAGTCCGCACCTTCTGAAGGCATAACTACTGGAACTGCTTGATGTCTTCGGTGAAGAAGAACCAATGCATTATCTACTTGATCTAAAGGCTCAGGAGCACAGTTGAATCGTGCAAACATGAATCCAGTTTCCCCAAGTAAGTTAGTAGTTTGATCTTCAATGTTAATCCACTTATATGTACCTAAGTTAGATGCACCACCAAAAGAAGCACCAGAAACCGCAGTTGGGTTTTCAGGTACTAAACCTTTTAATACATTTTTCAAGAAAATGACAGAAAGCTCAAAAGGAGCTGTTACATAATCTCGGTCAATGTTAGTAGCATTACCTATAGTAGTAGGAGTGAATTTGTAAGGATAAACACGAGTTAATTTACCTGCTGTTTCAGCAACTTTGTAGCGAGGTGCTTCAAGGTCATGTGAATGAGCGAAGTTTTTATAACCTGTGATTGTTCCATAACCTTCAAGTAAGAAAGTAGGACGTGCATAACGCATATCTTGATTTCTTACAGTATCTTTACTAATTAATTCAGTTGAAGTTTCAAATGAAGTAACTAATGCAAATACAGGCATTCCATTTTCACCATCAGCAACTTTACCTTGACGAGCTTGTCGTGCTAGGTATTGATAATGATAGTCTAATACATCTTGGCTTAATACACCAATAGTATCTTCTGGAACTGTCCCAAGGTTTATTTCACGTAATCCAGCTTGATCAATAACATCTGCTCCATCAGATGATCCACCTGTAATAGTAAACGCTGGGAAACCTTCTGCTACAATTTGTTTAGTAGAGAATGTTACGTATGTTTCACGTAACCATTTTTCCCAAGCACCAAGTGTGATGTCTGATAGGTTATTGAAAATCAATTCTAACTGTTGTTCGAACTGATAATGGAATACTATATCACGTAAACAAATATCTTCTGTTTTACGTGTTGTTTCATAAATGGTATATTTCTTTTCTTCGAAACCATACCCTGTTGTAACTGGATCATATTGACAGTTATTTTCTGCAGCGGTATCGCTGTCAGTTCTGTCATTATAATCTTTCAACTGGTACCAATCACCTGTTGAACCAGTTTCTTCTTTTCCACCATAGAAGCTATGTTTCTTCATCATGTATCCACGACCATACTCAAAGTTTCCGAGTTCGATCATGTCACGCCAAATTGACATAGTTTCTTTGGATTTATTAGCAATAGCTTGGTGTACAAATTGCTCTGCACGGATAAAGCTATTATTTAGTCCTGCAATATTTGCTGGCATTTTAATATCTCCGTTAGAAGTTTTAATTTATATATATAGAATCTATTATAATAGAATAATAAATTCCCCAACTGTCTTCTAACGGGTCAGACTCCGAGTTTGCTAATAACGCATAACAGGGCGTGCTTTTTTTATATTATATCTAGAAAAACTATGTCAAGTACTTTTTTTACCTTTGTAGATCCATTTCATTAGATAACATTTGAGCGATGGATTTACTACTTTTTGGTTCTGATGAAGTGTTTTTGGTATTCGACCCACTTTCACCTTTGAATTTAGGTTTGCTCCCCTTAAGAGACTCGATTTCCGTAAGAGCTTCTTGTAACTTTGCTTCAGTAGTTTCATACATATTTCTGTAAATAGGGGCTGCAACACCAAGTAACATAGCTTTCGCTTGGACTTCAGTATCATTGGATACGAAAATTTCATCAACGTTCCTATGTAACGTGTCAACAAATTCATTATATTCAGCATTTCCTTCCTTTCTTTCAAATATAGAAAAACCATCTTGTACTACATCAGTAGTTGTTTTTGCTTTAATAGCTTTTCTATATGCTTCCGTTTTAGCTTCTTCTTGTGTAACACTTTGTTTTTTTAATTCTGCTAATTCGCTTTGATGATTTTTTAAAGCATGATTACGTTCTGCTACAATTTCATCAACACGTGTATAATAAGGTATTATAGCTGCTCTATATTCTTCTGGAACATTATCTTTTAACCAATTTATACGTTGTACTGGATCAGCATTACCTAAATTTAAAACTAATTGATTTAAATCTTTAGGTCTTTCATCTTCTGGCATAGATTCTATTAATGGTGACACAATACGTTTAATATTTTCTAATTGCGTTTTCATTGGTCTACTGAATTTATCAACAAATCTAGGATCTTGCATTAAATCAAATTTTCCTAATTTGTCATATGCTTCTGATAATTTCTTTTCTATTTCTTCAGAAGAATTATTACTTTTATTATCTAATTGCTCACGAAGTTCTTTAATTGTTTCTTTATTTGTTTGAAGACTTTTTCGCATATTAACGATATTTTGTTTATAATTATCATTAGGAGCATTTTCAATAGCTTCATCCATAGCTTCATCAGTAATTTCAATATCTTCCACAACATCTTGATTATCATTTTTAGCAGAAGGATTAAAACCAGGTGGTAATTCTTTTGAAGGTACGTGTACATCTTCTTTTTTAAGTGTTTCTTCAACAATTTCCTCCTTTACTGGTTGTGGTTCTGGTTCTGGAGCAGGTGTAGATTCCTGACCTTCAACAGGATAAAGATCATTCATCATACTGCCTAAATCACTATCATTATATTCTTCTTTTACTTGAGTATCTTTATCAGCCATTGATTTCTCCTTCATTAAATGTTTCTGTTATATCTTCAACTTCTTGTCCAACTAAACTATCAAGCTGCATCATTTCTGTTACAGCATGACTTCTACCTAAAACATATCCTAACATAGCACAAGCACTATCATTACCAGTACCTGGTACATTTGTTAATTTTCCTGCACATCTATCTGGTGTAGATAAATTGTATAATATACCTGTAATGAGTTTTGTCATTTTACTAGATTTCCAGTTGACATATTTTCTATGTAAATCAGAACCTTCTATATTAAGTTCATCTAGGTATTGTGTAACTTCATCTTCATTCATTAATTCTCCTTAAGTTCATTAGATGCTTTTAATTGTTGTAATTGAATTTCATTCATTGCTTTAGCTTCTGCTATTTCCATTCCATGTTTAGCTTTAGCTACACGCACTTCATGATTATGTTGTTCTTTTAAGATTTTAAATTCTTGTTCTGCTTTAATTTCCATTAATTTCTTTTGCATTTCAGTTTGATCACCACGTTGTGCAATTTCTTGCATTTGTTTTTGTTGAGCTTTTTGTTTATTTTCTTGCTCTTTCATCATAGCTGATGCAATTTTTTGTACTTGTTCTACTATTTCCATTAATTGTTTTAACTGTTGGCTATATTGTTTAAAGTCTTTAGCATGTAATTTATCACCTTTAATAAATCCTAAATGATTACTTATATGCTCAATAAATGCTGGTGCAGCTTTCATAACTTCTTGAACAAATTCTGGTTTTGGATTTTTTAATACTGCTGATGCTTGTTGTAATGCATATGGCATATGTGTTTCTAAATGTTTACTATGCATATCATCTACACTAACAATTGATTTTTTACCTTCAATCATATCATTATTTTCTAAATTTGCTATTTGACTACTCTTTGTAGGCATCTTAGCACCTTCAAATGGAGGATAATATCTATTAACAGATTCTGCTCCACCTCTAGCTTCAATGAAATCTTCTATAACTGCACGTTTACCTAACTCTGGTAAGTATGGTGCAATTGATAACATATCTTGTGTTGTAATATTTTTCATTACATGAGATCCAGAACCTACACCTCTTGGTGCTCTAAACTCCCATGCATCATAATCAGTTAATAACTCTTTAGGTACACCTTGTTCTATACAACGTTTTTTAAAATCTTTAGATTGTTTATCTTTAGCTTTTAATATTCTTAATCCCATTTGTGAATATAACATATCTACTTGAGAGTAATATAATGCTATATCCATTTTTTCTAATTCCATTTCTTCCATAACTTGCATATTAGCACTACGTGCTGTGTAATTTTGTGTATCTGCTTTAGCTATGTTTCCTAATCCTGGTCTTTTAACACCTACACTCGATTGATTTACTTGTGATAACAAACCATACATTTGTGTAATACCATTAAGATTTTGTGATAAATTATTAGATTCTAAACCTGCACCAGGTGGTAATATAATTTGATTACCTAATCTTAATGTTTTACCTTTTCTATTTGTACCATCTTTGAATGCTACAACCATAGATGCACTATCCATAGCACCATCTACTGCTCTACATAAAAATCTATTGTTAATTACAACACTTGGATAAATTCTTGCACCTACGCCTTTAACGCCATGATAATATCCATTACCAATATTACATATAAATGGTACAAATATTTCTTCTATACTTTCATATGCATCCATACATTCGTATATGAAATCTGCTTGTTTGCCACGTTCTTGAATATAATGACTAATCATTCCATCGTTTTCACGTACTAATATATGAGCTACTTTGATTTCACTTGTTAATACATGTTCGTATGCTAATGCATTATTTTCTATATCTCTTTGTAATTCTTCCCAATCTGTAGTGTCATAAGCATTTTTCTTAACACTATTTTCTATTAATTCTTTTATAATAGATTTATTCCAACCCATTTGAGTTGCAGATGTATTACCAAGATATTGATATAATTCAGGTATTGTCATTGTATCTAATACAACAGCACAATCTATATAATCTACAGATGCTTTAGTATTTTTAGGAAATAAAACTTCACCTGTTTTAAAGGTTCTAAATTTCCAAGAATCATTATGACCAAACATAGGGAATGCATCACCATGTAAATTCATAGAATTAGCTAATTGCATCATTTCAAAATTAAAACCATTCCAGCTTTTAATACAACGCTTCATTTCTGTAGTAACAATTTGTTCCCAAAATGTTCCTCTACCCATATATTGAGCAACATCTTTTAATTGACATTGTATAATATCTCTACCATCTAAAAATAATTCAAAGAATGATGTATTTCTAGCATTAATAATGCCTTCGCCTTCTCTAAAATTAACATTACATCTATGTGCTTGACCTGTTTTTTTTAAAGTGTCTCCATCAAAAGGTGCATTGCCACTTACCATTCCACTTACTTTAATACGTTTATTAGCTCTAGTTTGATCGTGATTAATCAAATCTTGTACTAAAGAATGTGCCATATGTGGATCAGTTATTTTTCGCATTAGATTTTTTCCTGGTTTTTTTAGGTTTATCAACAAATTTTTCTGGCACATCATCTATTGCTACAACTGCAAGCATTTTAATTAAATCTTGAAAATGAGAAACACGAGATAATGTACGAACACAATCTACTTCACTTGTACCTTTTTGTGACATTTCTTTATTAAAAGATTGACCATCTTGTGTTTTTACGCTAACTTTAGCTATTCCAATCATACTTGGATAACCTGTAGTTTCTTTAAAGGTCCAATCAATTTTCATATTTAATTTTTTATTTGCCATAATAAATTACTCCTTAATTAAAGTTTTTTTCCAACAATGATTTGGGTATCGACTTGCATGCGATTCCTTTGTCGTTGCTTTTATTATCCCTAAATCTACATGAACTAATGCTTTTGTAAAGCATTTACATACAGCACATACATTTAATTGCTCATCTTTCGATGTTTTTCTACCTTTTTGTGCACTTTTTACTATCCTTTCGAAACCTTTACAAGAATAACAACCTGGATTTTCAACATTTAAAGGACATGTAGCACATATAGATGCACGTCTTTCTGCTTCTTCTATATCAACAAAAGCACCTTTTCCTTTACGCATCATTATTGAAAATGCTGTTGTTCCATTAAGAATATCTACAGGTAAAATAACTAATTTATTTTCTTCAGTACATATTCCTGTAGGACTTTGTTTGCATATATCAGCATGAACTAAATCTTCTAAATTATTTGGTGGTTCAATTTTATTAATATAATAATTATAATAAATAAAATCTATTAATTCTTCATAATCTTCCGCTTCTATTAAATTTTTAGTTTCAGGAATATAATAATTCCAACCAGGAGGTGGAGTTAATGACATATCTTTTATTTTAGACATTGTAATCTATATCCTCCTCCATTTCATATTCATGTACAAAACCATCTTCACGCATCATATCTTCTTCTAAATCAGCTAATTCTTCAAAATTATCTTGGCTTTGAAAGCCTAATCCACCTTTGTTTTGCATTGGTAAAATATTTAATTCTTTACGTACAACTTCTAAAGCTACAACTGCAGCATCAGCTTCATCAGGTGAAAATCCTAATCTTTCTCTTAAAATAACTTTAGATTCTATTGTTACTTTTCTACTATCATTACTACTAAAATCTAATAATCTTGTACAAAATTGTTTACAAGCTTCATCATCTAAATTTCTAATCATATCATTTGATGCATATAAACCAAATCTACCCCATAATTCTGTTACATAATTAGAATATAAATCTTTACCAGGTCTTTTATCTTGCATAGATATAGGATCATTACTAGCACTACCAGAAAATTTAACACGCATTATTCCAGTTTCACCTAATGATTTTTCTAATGCATCTGCTAACATCCATTGGTTACCTGTACAATCCATACCAATATGACTAGCAGGTACATCTAATGCATATAAATGATTTTTAATATCTGTACATAATGTATCTAACATTAATTCATCTTCTTTAGCTACTAGATTAATTCTAACTGGAGCTTGAAATTCTATTTTATACTCACCATCATTGGCTATTCCAACTTTTGCAGGATATAAAATACATTTATCTCCACCAGCAGAGTAAGCTGGATCTATTCCTACTACTATATTAGGCTCTTGAGCCCATACTACAGTATCTTTAACATGATATTCTGATATTGCTCGTTCACTTAATATAGCCCATATAATACCATCTGGCGGTAAAAACCCTCTACGCATGGTCCAAAATCTTGGACTATCTTCACCAGGATCTACTTTCATTTCATTAATTTGTTTTTGTGTTAATAAAAAAGGATATTTTTCTTGATCATCTACTCCTGGACTTTTTAATCCATCAAAATATAAACAATGACCTTTGGGTGTTTTCCATTCTTCTAATTCACTAGAAAGTTTTTCCCATCCACCTATTGGAATAGATTTAGCTCCTAATGGATCCATTTTAGACATAGGGTTTCCCATACCTAAAAACCCACCTTCTAATAATCCAGAAGATAAATTATCCCATGCTGTTACTGCTGCTTCACGTGTAGCTTGCATTTCGTCAACTATTAAATATACATAATCATTATGCATACCTATTAAGTTACCTAATGCATCAGCTTGTGTTCCCATTTGTACTGCAACACCATGTATACCTGCTAAAGGATTATCTGGATCAAATAAAATACTTGTAGTACTTCTACGTAATACACCTGGTAATTCATTTTCACGCATTTTATAAAAACGTACTACTTCTCTCCAAATACGTTTTTCTAACATTTTACTAGTAGTAGAACATACTATAACAGTTGTATTGTGTGGTGATGCAAGCCATGCACATAATGCTAGTATTCCAGCATCTGTAGATTTACCAGTTGCTGATGCTCCCCACCAAGTTTGAAATTCTCTATCTCCATTCATAAATGATTGGCATCTTCGTTCCATCCATTTATTCCATACATAACCTCTAGATGTATAACTATAAGCATCTTTTTGCATTACAAATTCTTCTGGAAAAAGTATTTGTATTGCTTGTTTCATATGTTGCCAACGTTCTAATAATTTACCACCTAGTTTTTGACAATGTTTATAGTTTCTCCATATATATAATTCTATATATCCTGGATGTTCTGTTTCATCAAATTCTAAGTTATATCTTATTTGTTTAGACATTAAACAACATTGCCTTTAATAATACGTTTATTATCTATAATAAAATCATTACCTTTTAATTGCATCATAGCAAATCCATGATTCCATTTATTAAATGTAGCATATTCTGGTCGCATATCACATAAACATCCTAAAGACCAACAATGTATATATTTATCATCTGCTGTTTTAAAACAATGTTGTGATGTTGTATGTCTATGTCCTGCTATAGCACATACACCTAAATTAGTTTGTAATGTTCTAGCAAAGTTAACTGGTGCTGCTGATCCAAATATTTCATGACCATGTATAATAGTAAGATTTTTACCTGCTTTCATACGTTGTCTGCCACTTACTTCTTCTATTCCATATTTAGAAAATTCTAATAAATCATACATTTGAAACTCTGATAAGCCACATATCTCTGGTGCTTTAGACCACATATATTTTTCCCATCGTTCTTCATGATTACCTATTTTATAAAAGATACGTGCTTGTGGATAACGTTCCCTTAAATGAGAAAGGAACTGACGAACTAACATCAATTCCTTTGAAAGATTTCTTTCTTCTGGGTTTTTTTCCCATCTCGATATAGAAAAGAAATCAGCAACATCTCCATTCAATACAATATGATCTATATTTTGTTTATCTAAATAATCTAAACATGCATCTAAAGCATCGTCATCATGATATGGTACATGTATATCTGATAATATTGCATAATTACCATTTGGTAATTTAATATCTTTAGGTGGTTTTGCTATTGATTTAGGTACTGGTATTGAAAATCCAGCTTTACCATTAGGTCTAAACAAATCTTTGTTTTTTGCACTATTTCTATCATGTTCACCTTTATTACCACGCCTATATCTAAGCATACTTCTACAATTTTCAATAGATATAAAAAGAGCAGGATGCTCTTTATAAATTAATTTAGCTAATGTTAACGTAGGTTTATCGCTATACTTAGTTAAATATTCTTCTAAAAGAGCACCCTTATCCATTTTTACCTCCTAAAAAATTACTTCTTCTTTAATTTCTTTATGTTGTTTTAATGATTTCATAACAATAACATGAACTTGATCTTGGTTTGTTAAAGCATATAAGCCCATATCATTCAATTCTTTTTTAGTTACTTTCCTATTCATAGGATCACTAATAATATCAAATACAGTACTCATATCTATATCACCATGTGATAAGCTAACTGTACCTAATACAAACTCTACATCATCAGAACCTTCTTTTCGTTTCTTTGGAAACTCTGTTCTAACATGTCTTCTAAATTCACCAATAGTCATTTCATTACTATCAGCTATTTGTAACATTTCTTTACGTTTTGGAACATCTAGCTTTACTACAGTTTCATGATATGCAAATGGTAAATTGCATCTTTGATTTGGAGGGAATTTTTTTGCCATATATTTATAGTGTTGAAATGTTTTATATTTAACACCAACAGTAGTTTCTACTACTGCTTCTATTTGTGAATATTCTTCACCTAATATATCTTGTGCTTGTAATGCAATATCTCCCATCCACCATTGACTCATTTTTTCTAATGTTGCTACACTTTGTAATGCTCTTTCAACCGCTTCATATTTAACATCTTTTGCAACTGTAACAGACGCTCCTCTTGCTGTAATTCCTTCGCCTAATGGTACTACTAAGTCTTGCTTAATTATATTTGACATTCTTAATCTTCCTTAATTAAATGTTTATATTTATCCATCTCTTTGTTAGTAGCATGTCTAAATGTAATACCTGCTATTTGTTCAATGAGATATGGTTCTAATTCTTCCCAAGTTTTTCCACTATGTTCAAAATGCTTGAGAATAACTTTTACGGCTGGTATTGGATTTTCAGCAACAACAGTTTCGTCTTGCTGTAAAATTAATCCTCCATCCATTAACTTTCCACTTTCTTTTGCATACGCTTCAAGAATCATTTGAAATTCAGACATAAACTCCATTTCATCTGGAGTAACTTCTGATTTTTCAAACTTAGTTCCGATTTTTATAGATCCAGTTGGATCTTGATCAATAATCATAATTGCTGTGATCATGATACCTCCTTATTTATTAATAATAGAATTTATATTATTTCTAGAAAGTTGTCTAGATAAAAATTTCTGCTTTATTAACTTTTTGTAAAGCAACTGGAGTTCCGCTTGTTATCATAGTGGAAGCTAAAGATCTACCATCTGTTATAATAATTTCTTCATGTGGTTCTTTTGTTATAACATGAACAGAATTTCTTTCTAAACAAAGTGATTTATCATTATCAGGAATATTAAAATCAAATGATAATCGTAAATTTTGTGTGTTAGCACTAGTTAACATAGATATTGTTTGATTTAATGTTAATAGTCTATGATTTGTACTAGATCCAACATTTTCTACATTTTCTATAAATACATCTTGATTTGTAGTTGGATGTATATTTTCGCCAAATAAACGCATACCTACTTCTGGCACTAAAGTATTTAAAGTATTAACACGATCATTAATTGAAAAATCTGACATTGCAGCAGCAGCATTAGTAGTACCTTTATGCCAATTACTTGCAGGACATACAGCATCACTTATATTAGTAGTATTTGTTCCTAAATTTACAAATGTATCTGTACCAGCTCCTACAGAATATGTAGATCTTTCATACGTCCACATCCAAGGTTGTGCTGCTATAACTGTATCATACCATTTATTTTTTCTTGTTAAATGATATTCTCTTGGTATAGAGCTAGATACTTTATTGTCTTTTGGATTTGATTTATATTGTGCTGCATCAACTAAAGTTCCTGCTACATTAGTTTTTATTGCTGTTTGATACATTAATTGTTGGTGTACTTCACTATCAGCACCAGTACCACTTACAAATAATGCTCTATTACCATCTGTACTTAAATCTGTTGATCCAATTGCAGCACCAGTATTATTAGTTAATACATATGTTAAACCAGATTCTAAAACAGCAGAACCTTCAGTAAATGAAGTTGAATTATCTGGAAATGGATGACTTGAGCCATTTGCATACCAATGTATTAAATCTGTTGATATAACTTTTTGACCAAATACATCATGATCTAATTTACTAGCAATAACCCAATTACCTTTTTTATTATTAAGAATTAAATTCTTTTCAAAAAATAAACATAACGGACCATCAGTTTCATAAAAATTTTTACTATTTTTTTCTCCTGTAATAACCCAAGTATTTTTATAATAATAATTACCACTATAAGTAGATGTTGCATAATTACTTAACCTTAATGGATTACTATAACTACCTACAGTTATTTGTGTTTTACCACTTGGACCTGTATTTGCTACAGTAATACCATTTGCTGTTAAAAATCCAAGTCTTGTTCCTGGTTTTACAACATGTAACCATTTGCCTACAGCACTAGCATTTGTTACATGAACATATCTTGCTTGATTTACAGTAGTTCGTTCGCAATCAGTATATGGTCTAAATACACGAGAACCATTTAAACTATATTTATTAAATGTTTTAGCAAATTTATTCATTAAGCAACTCCAGTAAAATATAATCCAGTATTTGCATTATTACCACTTACTATACCTTTTCCTGGTGTTGTAAATAATTTTTGATCAAATGTTTTTTCAACAACTAAAGAAGTTTTTGCAGGTACAACAATAGAACCAACAA
>MDTB01118552.1_pt1 | contig 18025 bp, 22 predicted proteins | sample 811161 | NCBI WGS metagenome assembly MDTB01 (sample SAMN05326650, study PRJNA326480) | marine metagenome | isolation source: seawater | place: Mediterranean Sea | collected 2009
AAAAAATTATAGAGTTCAACAAAAAAATGAACCTGATTTCCTCTAGCACTGAAAAAAACATATGGGTTAGGCATTTTTGTGACTCGGCCAAAATTTTTAAAGAAATCCAGGGATTACATTCTATTGAAAATGACAAACTTTCGATTTGCGACGTTGGAACAGGTGCAGGCCTGCCAGGAATTGTTTTAGCTATTATGGCAAAGGGGGCTGGTTGTGGTTTTAACTTTACGCTTATTGACTCAAACAAAAAAAAATGTTTATTTGTAGAAAAGATAATCCAGCTGTTTGGTCTAAACTGTAAAATAGTTAATAATAGAGTAGAAAACCTAAGCATGAAATACGATGTGATTATTTCTAGGGCATATGCATCGTTGAGCAAACTCCTTAAAACTACTTATCACTTATCATCAGATAAAAGCACATATATTCTCCCGAGAGGTAAAAGTTGGGAAAAAGATTTAAATATTATAAAAAAAAAGTGGAAGTACGAAGTTAATATTGTTAAAAATAATAAGAGAATCGATGAATCTGGTGGTGTCACTTTGATTTTAGAAAAAGTGTGTAAAAAATGACAAGAACAGTTTTTTCAATTGTTAATCAAAAAGGAGGGGTAGGCAAGACAACTACGGCTGTTAACCTTGCTACAGCTTTATCAATTACAGGAAAATCATGCCTGGTAATTGACCTGGACCCACAAGGAAATGCTAGCACAGGATTTGCCGTGCCTTCAGACAGGAGGACCCCAGGGACCTATGAGGTTTTGACGCGAAGAGTAAATATGATTGATGCGGTCAAGGCAACGGAAATTAATGGTCTTGGAGTTGTTCCATCTAGAGTAGATTTAGCTGACGCTGAAAAAGAAATATCACAAACAGAACAAGACAAGGAATATATACTTAAAAATGCAATAGAAAAATTGCCACAGCAATATTCAGCTATAATTGTAGATTGTCCTCCAGGACTTGGATTCCTAACAACTAATGCATTGGCAGCATCAGATAAAGTCCTAATTCCACTTCAATGTGAATTCTATGCTTTAGAAGGATTAAGTCAAATCCTTCGTGTAATAAAACAAGTAAATACAAATCTTAATTCAAATTTGGATTTGGATGGGATACTTTTAACCATGCATGATTCAAGAAACAAACTTAGTGTTCAAGTTGAAGAAGATGTAAGAGAAGTAATGGGGAATGCTGTTTATAAAACTATAATACCAAGAAATATTAAAATTTCTGAATCGCCATCGCACGGAAAACCAGTTTTATTATACGATCATGCATGTATTGGGTCTGAAGCTTACGTAAATTTGGCAGCAGAAGTATTAGGTAAGGGGAATTTTGGAGGATTAAATGAAAACTGATAAAATTAAGAGTAAAAGTATGAAAAGTCCATATCAAGCTAAACCATTGAATAAAATAAAGAGTAAAGCTAAAGATCCCAAAAAAAAACTAGGAATGGGATTGTCTTCGCTACTATCGAAAGACCAAGAGTTAGCATCAATTATTAAATCTAAAGTTGAAAACGAAGTTAAAGGTTCTTCTTTTAAAATTCAACAACCAAAATTGTCAAATAAAGATGGCGAGAGAAAACCTATTATAAATTTAAAGCCTAATATAAACATGAGGCTTAGAAACCACGGTAATAATAATCTACCGACGACCCTACCTATTCAACAACTTGTTTCCGGGAAATTTCAGCCTAGAAAAAGATTTGAGCAAACTGAGCTTGAAGAATTAGCAGATTCTATAAGAAATAATGGTGTGCTTCAACCGATTTTAGTTAGACCCTTAACAGAAAAAAGTTCCACTTACGAGATCATAGCGGGGGAACGCCGCTGGAGGGCTTCTCAGTTAGCTAAATTACATGAGGTACCAGTAATAGTTAGAAACTTTAGCGACGAGACTTCAATTGGTGTGGCAATGATTGAGAATCTTCAGAGAACAGACTTAAACCTTATTGAGGAAGCTGAAGGGTATAGAACTATGATGAATGTGTTTCAATATACCCAAGAAAAACTATCTTCTCAACTTGGTAAAAGTCGAAGCCACATCGCAAATGTACTGAGAGTTTTATCACTATCACAAAATGTAAAAAAACATATTCTCAATGGAGAAATATCATTTGGTCACGCTAGAGCCTTAGTAACTTTGAATGACGAGCAAGCGTTGGAAGCTACTGAACAAGTTATTCAAAGTCAATTAAATGTCCGACAAACAGAGAAATTGGTGAATTCTATTAGGAAATCAAACCAAAATCGACAAAATGGATTAAACGAAAACCAAAAATTAGAAAATAAAAACTCTAATATTGAACATCTAGAGAGAGAATTAACAAATCTCTTAGGACTTAAAGTTATTGTTTCGCATAAATCAAATAACACAGGTAATCTTGCAATCTACTATAAAACCTTAGACCAAATTCAACCTGTAATAGATAAACTAAAATGGAGACCGAAATAAGACAAATCGTACTTGATACTGAAACATCAGGGCTTGATTACGAAAAAGACAGAATAATTGAGGTTGGGTGCCTCGAATTGATAGATGGAATATTTAGTGGTACAAAATTCCATAGGTTCTATAAACCTGATAACGTGATTATTAGTGCTGAGGCAGAATCTATTCATGGACTAAATAATGCATTTCTATCGAAATTTCCAAGTTTTGAAGAGGACATCGACGACTTTAACAAGTTCGTAGATAATTCAGAGCTCATAATTCATAACGCCCAATTTGATCTGACCATGATTAATAATTCACTTAAAAGAGCGTCCAAAGCTTTAATTAAAAAGGAATTTGTGATCTGCACATTAGAGATTGCAAAAAAAAAGTACCCTGGAAGCAAAAATAATCTAAATGCATTATGCAGAAGATTTGATATTAGTCTTGAATCAAGAAATAAGCATGGAGCATTAACCGATTCATTTTTGCTGTTAGATGTTTACAACGAGCTCATGGGGGGAAAACAACACTCACTCAATCTTACATATGACGTAAATAGTGAGGCTAAAGATATAAGAAAGTTTGTTAGTAATGAACTTGTTAAAGTTCGAGTTTCTGATCAAGAGAAAAAAGCTCATTTACACATGCTGAATTCAATGAAAAAGAACATCTGGTAAATATACATATACAATTTCTTATGAAGAAATTTATATAGCTTTATATCGTATATTATCTATTACGATATTTTTTTATAAGATTATTCCATATTATAATTGACAGATCCTTGCCATAAAGTTCGTTTATTTGCATGAGACCCGTAGGTGATGTAACATTTATTTCAGTAAGTTTTTCATCAATAAGATCAATGCCAACTAAAAATAAATTATTGTAGATTAGGAATGGTTTTAGTTTGTCACAAATATATCGTTCTCTTGTAGTTAATTTGGTTTTTTTTGCATCTCCACCTAAATGAAGATTTGCTTTAAACTCTCCAGACTATGGAATTCTATTCACAACCCCAATAGGTTTGCCATCTAAGAGTATAACTCTTTTGTCTCCAAATTTAACGTTTTCGACAAATGCTTGGATAACAACTGGAGAATTATATTTCTTAATTAAATCATTGAACTTTTTTAAATTTCTATCATCAAAATTGCTAATCTTGAATATTCCATCACCACCCTTTAAATAAAGTGGTTTTATAACAACGTTTTTGTGTTTTTCTAACATAAATTTCAGAATATCTTCACTATAAGTAATGACTGTATCAGGCATTAGTTGATAAAAGTATAATGGGGCAATTTTTTCTGTAAAATTCTTTATTCCAGCTGGATCATTTACAAAATAGGGCTTTTTGTGGAAATTTCTATGGGCCTCTAATAAGTAACAATTAGATATATATTTTAAATCAAAAGGTGGATCTTGTCTTATAAATAAGAAATCAAAGGAGTCCGCTCTTATTTCTTTTTCTTCTCCGGTTTTCAAACTTTCGTCAATAATTTTACACGCTTTATACTTAACGTAATTTTCCTCAAACGACATAGTCTCTGGTTCAGCAACCCAAATACTGACCCCCAATTTAAATCCAGATTTTATCAAAGAGAGCGTTGTATCAGTTTCCTCATTCAAAGAGTCAATTGGGTTCATCTGAAAAAGTGCACAAAAATTAGTAATTTTGATCCTCCATGTTAATTAATTTAATAATTGTTACTAGCTTGGGGATATCATTCATTTCAGCAAGATATTGTTCAAATTTAGTCTTCTCATCAAGATCCTCTGCTAATCCAATCGCAAAGACAGTTCCATCGACAACGTCAATACTATAATTATTAGAATTAATTCCCGATTTAAATAGCAACCTAGTCATTATTCTAGACTCAAAAATTGCATCCTCTGTTTTATCCATAATAGATACATTGGGTGAAACGATTATTTCATTATATACTTTTTTAATATCATTAACTTTCCATACTGATTCAACAACTCTTAATCTATTAGTTTGATTGTCAACATAACCCGTCAGGAGAACCTCGCCCATTGAAACACTGACGGTTATATCTAAAAAGTTTGAAATATCTAATGATGAGATTTTTTTAATAATTTTAGCTTTTATTATTGTGTCATCAACTGAAGCAGAAAATCCTTTGCTAGAAATACCAGCGTTAGCAGCAACTGAAACGATTGAACTTACAGGACTACACGAGATTAAATTCAAAACAATTGAACACTTTAAACAAAAATTAACTATCTTTACCAACCAAAACCTCTCTTCTTCCAACATGGTTCGCTGGGCTAACAATTCCCTCAGATTCCATTTTTTCTATAATCCTAGCAGCTCGATTGTAACCAATTTGGAGATGTCTTTGAATAAAACTAGTTGATGCCTTTTTTTCACGACAGACAATCGACACAGCTTTGTCATATAACTCATCACCACTTTCATTAAAGCCTAGGTTAAAGTTCTGCTCCTCTTCGTTATCTTTTGTCACAGACTGCAAATACTCTGGTTCTCCTTGAAGTTTTAAATGGTTAACCACCGATTGTACTTCCTCAGTTTTTACAAAAGGTCCGTGGACTCTTAAAAGATTTTCACCAAGCATAGTAATAAGTAAATCTCCCTGACCAAGAAGCTGCTCTGCACCTTGTTCTTCTAGAATTGTTCTACTATTTATTTTGTTAACTACTTTATAACTAATTCGTGTTGGAAAATTAGATTTGATTGTTCCAGTTATTACATCCACCGAGGGTCGTTGAGTGGCAACAATCAAATGAATGCCGGCAGCCCTGGCCATCTGAGATAAACGCTGGATAGCTCCCTCTATTTCTTTTCCAGAAGTAATCATTAGATCCGCAAGTTCATCAACAACAACAACTATCTTAGGAAATACAGCTAAATCTAGAGCTTTTTTTTCAAGTACAGGTTTTCCAGTCTCAGAGTCATAACCAACCTGCATTTCTTTAAAGACTACTTGACCTGTCTCTAATAACCTTTTCACCTTTTTGTTGTAATCATCAATTTCTCTGACCTCTAAATGTGTCATCATTTGGTATCTGTTTTCCATTTCTTTTACAGTCCATTTTAATGCTGAGATAGCCTTCTTTGGGTCAGTAACAACCTCTGTGAGAAGGTGAGGAATGTCTTGGTATATTGAAAGTTCTAACATCTTTGGATCAATAAGAATTAACCTACATTCTTCAGGAGACAAATAATATAGTAGAGACAATAGCATTGCATTAATACCTACTGACTTACCGGAACCAGTGGTACCAGCAACCAGCAAATGAGGCATTGCAGAAAGATCAACAATTACAGGCTTGCCGAAAATATCTTTTCCAAGAGCTAATGGTAATTTAAATTTATTAGCTTTAAATAATTTATCATTAAGCAACTCTCTTAAAAAAACTAATTCTCGGTGTTTATTTGGAATTTCAATTCCAATAGCATCTTTACCAGGAATCGTGGATATTCTTGTTGATTTAGCACTCATTGACCTGGCAATATCTTCAGATAACCTTATTACACTTGAAGATAAAGTACCTGGAGCTGGGGTTAGTTCAAAAAGAGTAACTATTGGCCCTTGTTTAACATCTGTAATCTGCCCACTAATCTTAAAATCTCTCAAGACACCTGCTAACAAGGAAGTATTTAATTCTGCATTTTTTTTATTTTCAGATTCAATGCCAGGTGTTTTAGATTCTCTTTCTAGCAAATCTATAGACGGAAATTTATAATCAGAAGAAATAACCATTTTCTGACGAATAATTTTATTTTTACCTAGTTTAGTCTTAGCAGATGAATCTTCAGCACTTTTAAATATTCTTGGCCCTAGGGTTAAATTGAAAATAGAATTTACCTTTAGAAACTTAGCAATTAAAACTACTGCAGAATACACCTTGCTAGAGCCATAAATAATTTCCTTAGATCCAATATTAAAGGTTAAAAGAAAAAATATAAGAAAAAGAGTGATCATTCCAAATACGATATAAATCTTATATTTAAAGTCTAAAAGAATATAATTAAAATATAAACTCAAACCATCACCCAAAAAACCGGAGGAAATCTCAATATCATTAAATGTCTGCGAAGCCAATTTAGTTAACAAGCATAACATTATTATTGTTAAAGGTAAAAATGCGAAGGAATACCACCGCAAATCTTTACCGAGAACGACCCTTAATGCTGTAAACAATAAAAAGAAGGAAATTATATATGATATTAGACCGAATGTTTTAAATAAAAGATCAGATAAAGTAGAGCCAAAGTAACCGAGTAAATTATTAGTTGCTTTAATTGTAGTATCAAATTTAAAATATGTATTGTCGTCAACATTGAAGCTTAACAATGCAAGTAAAATTGAAGTTCCAGTAACCAGGAAAAGCAAAAACCATATTGTTTTCTTAAAATTGTCTTTAAATTTTCTTATCATCAACTAAGTTGATTATATAAATTTTTTAAAAAAAACAAATTATAATTAAGAATGTTAAAAAAAAAAAATGAAATTCTGATTTGCGGTGCTGGTTTGATTGGCATGACCTTCGCTCTGTTAATGGCCAAAATGAAAATTAAAGTTTGTATTATAGACAAGAATAATAAAAATCAAATCCAAAATAACATAGATAGTAGAACGACTGCCATTTCTCAGGGATCTTCAAAAATATTCGAAAACCTTGGTTTATGGGAAGATCTTAAGAAATATTCACAACCGATTTCCCAAATCTTCGTTGCAGAGGGCCACGGTCACAGTGATATTGAATTTAATCCAAGGAATGTAAACGAAGAAGCTCTTGGTTATATAATTGATAATGCGATTCTAAAGAACACTCTTTATAAACACATAAAGAATTCCAAGTTCATTCATTTTCATGATAATACCGAAGTCAAGGAAATCCATAATTCAAATCCCTCGAGCAGTTTTATATGCACAAATAGAGGAAAATTTTTTTATAAACTTTTAGTTGCTGCTGATGGAAGATTTTCAAAAATCAGAAAATTTTCAAACACCAAGTTTTTATTTCACGACTACAAACAAAAAGCATACGTGTTTAATATATCACATACAAAACCCCACTATGGAATTGCAGTGGAAAGATTCTTCTCTACAGGACCATTAGCACTTTTACCTATGAAAGATAGAAGACAAGGTAAAACGTCAGTGGTCTGGACATTGGACGAAAAAAAGTCAAAGGATTTAACTTCACCATCTAAATTTATGAAAGAATTCAAAACTCATTACAATAATTTTTTTGGAAGGATCCTTAGTTCTTCACCAGTAAAACAGTACAATTTAAATGTATTTTCTTGCTATGAGAATTTTAAAAACAATATAGTCCTAATCGGCGATGCATCTCAGGCTATTCATCCAATTGCAGGACAAGGGTTCAATCTAGGGTTGAGAGATTCAGAAAGTCTATCAAATTTGATATCAGATTTTAAAAATGTTGGACTGGATCTAAATTCATTGAAAATGAAAGAGATATACAGTCAAAAAAGATTTATTGATAAAAACGTTTTAGTCTCTGCTACGCACAACCTTAATGCGTTGTTTTCAAATAAACACATCATATTTAAAATTTTAAGAAAAGCCGGTCTTCGGCTATTTTCAAAATCTAACACCCTTAAGAACCAAAGCATGCTTTATGCAATGGGTCTCAAGCATTTTGAGCTTTAGTTCCAATATCATACATGTATTCATAACTAAATATTCCTGTATTGTGCCCATCATCAAATACTATTCTAATTGCGTAATTTCCTACACCTTCAATTTTAGAAATTAAAACATCTTGATGTTTATCTTCTGCGGTTTTAAATTTTTCTAGTGAATCTTTAGACCTATTCTCTGCCGAAGGACTATTTGCCCTTAGAAAAGATGAGCTAAGGAGTAGATACGAGTTGTTTCCGTATTGAATCTGTATACTTTTTTTGTTTTTATTAAGCGTAATAGACTTTGGGGTCATATCATTTTGAAATAAATTTGGGTATTCCGTCTATAACATCATAAGATGACTTCCCATCTTTTGAAGAAAGTTTTTTTCTAGCTTTATCGTAGATCAGAGGCTGTCTGCTTTTTGGACAAATTAATAAATCCAGAAATTTTTCATTAAAATCATTGTTGTTCATGATGGATTGCCGGATCCAACCATTTTATTCTCATTTAAACCCATTTCCATCAAGGACATCAGTATCTCTAGTCTTTCCTCAAGTACATTCGCTTCTAGTAACGCTTGCTTCTCACTTACATCAAATGGAGAGCACATGCTTATCATATTTACAAGATCCTCGTCATTCGTTGTATCGACCATTTCCCAATCTGCGTTAATGGATATTTTCTTGAGAAAAACCTTTAATAGGGATTCGAAGTCTGTTCTCTTTTTCCTGCTTCTAAGATTTGTTATTTCGAAATCATCCCCAAACTCTTCCCATGTTACATCCGCAGATCTAAAACCATTTATAACTTTTTTCTCTTTTTTGATGCGAAACCTGCAAGTACCTTTTAAAATTAATTCATATCTGTTGTCATTAGTTTCGGAGAAGGCTGTAATTCTTCCAGCACAACCCACATCGTACAAAACAGGGTTTTTAATTTCTGAATCCTTGGAAAGTTTTTCTTTTGGTTGAATCATACCTATAACTTTCTGGTTTTTCAGTGCATAGTCAAACATATGTAAATACCTGTTTTCAAACAAATTCAATGGTAATTTTGCTCGGGGTAATAACAAAACTTTGTTCAAGGGGAATAGGGGTATTGTTTTTGGTAACTCACCTAGATTATCTTCAAAACTATAAAGCATACATATATTAATATGTTTTAAGATATCATAAATTAAAGTTTTATTTAAAAAAAAACCATTTTTCTATTCAAAAAAAGTAATATAAGTGTAGTATTGTCATTCAATCGCGGGAATAGCTCAGTGGTAGAGCATCACGTTGCCAACGTGAGGGTCGCGAGTTCGAATCTCGTTTCCCGCTCCATTAAAATTATGAAGTAGATAAATCTTAACTACAGATTTATAATGTAGTCAGAGTGTAATAGTTAAGAATTTGTAAATTGGGAAGTAATGACACGGGAGATAATAAATTGGCCTATAGGAACGGTCGTCTATAACTTCGGCGATACTTCTGATTTTGCCTATCTTTTAAAAACGGGAATTGTTGAAATAAAATCAAAAAATGGAACACGGGTAGGTTTTATAAATAAAGATGAGGTGTTTGGTGATCAATCAATCATCCTAGGAACAAAAAGAACAGTATCTGCCGTTGCATTCAAAGACTCAACTGCGATACAAATTCCAAAGAGGCATCTGATTAAAGAATACACTCATTCACCTTCTTTAATTCAAGCAATCCTTAGATCAACATACATAAGGCTGACTAATCTAGATTCCACTCTAAAAGAAGACCTTGAGAACTTAGATAAATAATTATTGTATTTACTAATATACAATATATATAATTGAAAAAAAATATGGATATATAGTATATGAATGATATTAAAAAAGTTTCTTATGCACAAGCGCAAAATGTTTTAAAAAGATTTAGATATAGACCACGCAATCAATGGTCAGAGAAAGACAGACTTATCTTTAAAATTTGCAACTTTACTGTGCTTTCCAAAAAAAGACTGAACAACGTAATGCAGTCTCTAAAAAGTTTGTCTAAATTAAGTGATAAAAGCCATTACAAGTATTCAGACTTGGATATAAAATTAATAAAAGAACTAATACTAGAAAACCTTGAAACTTGCTTTGAATCATTTAATCAAAATATAAACATAATGAAAGAAAACGATATTCAGAAAGTAGGCGAGCATCTTCAAAAATTAAATGATGAAAATCTTAGACTAGAAAATGAGAATAAAAGGTTAAATTTTATTATTGAAAGTTTTATTAGAGAATCAGAAATCAAAGAAATCAAGGGAGTTAGAGAAATTCTGAATAAAAAATTAAATAAACGCACTAAAAATAAAAGATCGTCAACAAAGCAGGGCTTAATTTTTAATAAAGACAATCTTAAAGACCTTTTAGATATGTGGAATAAAGGACTAACTACATCAGAGATAACAGACAGATTTAAAAAAATTGACGTGGATTTAAATGAAACAAAAAAGCGGCGTTTTAAACTTTAAGATTTAAACCGATTGAAATTAATTATTTTTTTTTAGTTTCGTACATTCCAACAAAATCAAGTGGCGCAATCATCAAAGGAGGAAATCCAGCCTCCCGAGTGCAATTAGCTATTATGGAGCGTAGAAAAGGAAAAAGAAACTTTGGACATTCGATTAGAAGTATTTTTTCCAAAATATCCTTGGTGGCATTTTCTATTAAAAAAATTCCACTGTAGATTCCTTCAACAAGGAATAAAATAGAATCTTCAGATTTTGTCTCGCATTTAATTGACAACTCTACTTCATAGATGTTCTCTCCATGATCCTTTAGCTCTTTAGATTTAACATCGGCATCTATTTTAAATGTTGGATTGCCTTTAATGTTTCTCAAAGAATCAGGAGCTTGAGGATTTTCAAAAGAAAGATCTTTTAAAAATTGGGCATTTATGATGAACTTTAAATTAATATTATTAGAATTAGAATTTGAATTTTTTTTTTTTTCAGCCATATTTAAGTTACTATTATGTTAAGAAGTAATTATAATACATAATAATAAATTACCAATCTATAAGAAAAAAAATGAATAACTTCCCCTACATAGACATAATAATCCTTGCTATGATTGCAATTTTTATTATTAATAGGTTGCGCAACGCATTGGGGAAAAAAACAGGTAATGAAAGTGACATTGTAGAAAAATTTACACAAAAAAGGACGGAATTTAAAGAATCTGAACCAGATGATATATCAAAAGGCCAAAACAAAAGAAAACCTGTTGATAGAAAACATCATTCTGACCCCAAGATAAACAAATCTATTAATGAGATCCTTAAAATCGAACCAAATTTTGATCCATCATCTTTTTGTAATGGAGCAAAAAAAGCCTTTGAGTATATTTTAACGGAATACTGTAAAGATGACATTAAATCGCTCGAGAAACTCGTTTCTAAAAACATTCTCTCTTCATTTAGCGCTCAAATTAAAGAAAGACAAAAAAAATCTGAAAAACTCGAAATCACAGTAATAAGCATAAAAGAACCAGCTATAAAAAACATCGCGATTCAAAAAAATAAAGCAATTATCAAATTATTTTTCGCTTCAGAACAAGTTCAACTTACGAAAGATAAAAATGACAAGGTTATTGAGGGAGATAGCAATCAAATCCTCTCAATAGCAGAAAATTGGACTTTTTCTAAGGATATGAAAAGCAAAGATCCCAACTGGACACTAGAAGAAATTGAAGAGAGTAATCACTAGAGTCATACTTGTTCTACTTTTTATATTTAACCCTAGTACGGGATATTTAAAAACAGATTTATCAAAAGAATTGCTCATACTCGAAGCCAATGAAATTTATAATTTTCGAAATAATTTTAAAAAAATATGTTCATCAAAAAAATTTTTTCATAATTTAAAAAATCATGATAGTTACCCCTCATTCGGCACTATTCAGATTTGGAAGAGAAAGTGTGATTTTTTAAAGGGTTCCAATGGAACTAATTTTAGAGGATTTCTTATTAATAATTTTAAATTTACTAAATTAGCAGCTAAACCTGGCCTTCTAACTGGATATTACGAACCATCTATAAATGTCTCAAGAATTAAAGATAACAAGTACAAATACCCAGTTTTAAAAAAACATAAAAAGTTCTTTAATGAATCAAGAGAGAAGATTGAAAAAATGTATGATGTTGAAGATGTTTTACTATGGACCGATGATAAGATTAATCTTTTTTTCCTGCATATACAGGGGTCTGGTTTGGGTAAATTTCGCAACAATCAAGTTATAAAAATAAGTTATAATGGTAACAATGGCCTTCCATATACCTCTATCGGAAAATACTTAAACAAACACAAGTTAATCAAAAATTCAAATATAAATCTTTTTTCAATAAAAGAATGGCTGAGAAATAACCCTGAAATTTCTCGAGACGTTTTAAACTTAAATAAGAGATTCATTTTTTTTAAAACAGGGGAGACTAAGATTGATGCTCACGCTGTTGGTGCTGCTGGTTTTCCATTAACGGCCAACGACAGTATTGCCATAGATAAAAGAATTTATCCATTGGGACTTCCTTTCATAATTAAGTTTTTCGATAAAAAAGCTATAAGACCAGTGTTATCTCTTGACACTGGATCTGCAATTGTTGGTCCGAATAGAGCAGATCTTTTTACTGGCAGAGGAGGCATGGCTGAGAAAATAGCTGGTACGTTAAAAAAAAAAATTTATCTATACTCCGTAATCCCATATGATCAATAAATGAATAAAGATGATTGGGATTTTTTTAAAAAAACTGTGGAACCACTCACAGAAAAGAAAAAAAACTTTTTTAAAAAAAAATTGAATAAAGAAAAAATAGAGCCAGATAGATCCATCAGCAGTGAAATTCTAAGTGAAATTGAAATAAAAGTCACTGAGGGCCAAGGTCAGCTGGAGAAAAATACTTTGAAGCGAATCCAAAAAGGAAAAATAAAAATCTCTGGTTCGATCGATCTACATGGATGTACAATTGAGCAATCAAAAAAATTAATTCTACAATTTATATCTGACAATTATTTATTACAAAATAGACTTCTACTGATTATATCGGGTAAGGGAAAAAGATTGACCGTATCGGATGGGTGGAAAGGGATTGGAAAAATTAAGTCAAACGTGCCTCTATGGCTAAATTCTCAAGCATTATATAAAAAGATCTTGTGGTTTGACACTGCTCCACCAAATAAAGGTGGGGAAGGAGCTTTTTTAGTGTATTTAAAAAAGTTTACAAAATAAACTTTGTTAAATCCGTATCCTTATAAACATCCCCTATCTGTTTTTTTACGTATTTTGCATCTATATTAATATCCTCAGCCTTCTTATCTGAGGCTGTAAAACTTATTTCTTCTAAAATTTTTTCCAGAATTGTATGAAGCCTTCTTGCTCCAATATTTTCAATATCCTCATTAACCTTTGTAGCAATTGTAGCAACTTCTGAAATTGCTTCCTCTGAAAAATTTAAGTTGACGCCTTCCGTAGCGATTAGCTCGATGTATTGTTTAATTAAGTTGTTCTCGGGCTCCTTCAAAATTCTAATGAAATCCTCCTTACCCAATGGCGCTAACTCAACACGATTTGGGAGCCTTCCCTGTAGCTCAGGTAATAAATCAGATGGTTTTGAAACATGAAATGCACCAGAGGCAATAAATAGGATATGATCAGTTTTTATTGAACCATATTTAGTGGTTACAGTGGAACCTTCTATTAGTGGAAGTAAGTCCCTTTGAACCCCTTCTCTGCTAACTTCACCAGAAGTCCCAGTGTTTTTTCCACAAATCTTATCAATCTCGTCAATAAAAACAATCCCATCTTGTTCAGCGTTAATCGTTGCTCTTTTAATCAAGTTATCATTATCAATAAGTTTCTCAGACTCCTCTTCTAAAAGTAATTCATGTGACTCTTTTACTGTTAATTTTCTTTTTTCTTTCTTTTGTCCAAATCCTTTTCCAAAGAGATCTCCAAGGTTAATCATTCCCATAGACCCTCCAGGCATTCCAGGAATCTCCATAGATTTTAGTGGGGATGATGATTTGGATGCTAATTCAATTTCAATCTCTTGGTTGTCCAACTCTCCATTCCTTAACATCTGTTTATACTTTTCTTTTGTTTGATTTGTTGAAGAGGATCCAACCAGTGCTTCGATTACTCTTTTTTCTGCATTAACCTCAGCTTTTGCTTTGATTTCATTTTTCAGACTTTCTCTATTATTACTAATAGAAACTTCTAATAAATCTCTTATGATTTGCTCAACATCTCTTCCAACATATCCTACTTCTGTAAACTTAGTGGCTTCTACCTTAATGAAAGGAGCAGCCGCAAGTTTTGCTAACCTCCTTGCAATCTCTGTTTTACCAACACCAGTTGGCCCAATCATTAGTATGTTTTTGGGGAGAACTTCATCCTTTAATGACCCTTTTATTTGTTGTCTTCTCCATCTATTCCTCAGAGCAATTGCCACAGATCTTTTAGCTGTTTTCTGCCCAACAATAAATCTGTCTAATTCTGAAACTATTTCTCTTGGTGTAAACGAGGTCATTTAATTTTTTCAATTATAATTTGATTGTTTGTGTAAATACACAATTCAGCAGCGATCTCAAGACTTTTTCTTGCAATTTCTTCTGGTTTTAATTTCAGGTCCACCATTGCTCTTGCCGCTGCTAAAGCAAAGTTACCTCCAGACCCTATCGCCATCAATCCATCTTTTGGCTCTAAGACATCTCCAGTTCCACTCAAAATAAGACTCGATTCCCTGTCTGCTACTAGCATCATAGCCTCTAGCCTTCTTAAATATCTATCCGTCCTCCAATCTTTAGCTAATTCAACACAAGACCTCATTAAATTATTAGAATATTTTTCTAACTTTGACTCTAGTCTTTCAAACAAAGAGAATGCATCGGCCGTGGCCCCAGCGAAACCAGTTATAACGTTGCCATCGGCTAAAGTTCTTACTTTTCTAGCATTATCTTTCATTACCGTATCTCCAAGGGTAACTTGACCATCAGCTGCTATCACGACTTCATTTCTTTTTCTCACAGAAACAACTGTTGTCCCATGCCAATTTTTAAACATTTTCTCCTGATCCATAAATTTTTAGCCTCATTGATAAATTATTTATAATCTATATATTTTACAATTAAAATCCAGTAAATTTAGCTATGAGAAAATATTCTGTTAAAAGAAAAACAAAAGAAACTGAAATAGAAGTCGAAATCTTACTTGATGGGACAGGAAAAAGTGAAATTAACACTGGTATCGGATTTCTAGACCATATGATAGATCAACTATCCAAACATAGTCTTATTGATATAAGGGTTTTGGCCAAGGGAGATTTGCATGTTGATTATCATCACACTACTGAAGACAGTGCATTAGCTTTGGGTGAAGCTCTGACTAAAGCGCTTGGAGATAGAAGAGGTATTCATCGGTTCGGACAGGCACTTTCAGCAATGGACGAAACTTTAACCAGGGTTGTGGTAGATTGCTCGAATAGACCCTATCTAGTCTGGAGAGTGTCGCTGGATAAACCCCAGGTTGGAGAAATGGATACTGAGCTCTTTAAAGAATGGTTTCAAGCGTTCTCTCAAACAGCAGGGATTACTCTTCATATTGAAAATCTCTATGGAGAGAATAATCATCACATCATAGAATCCTGCTTTAAAGGGTTGGCAAGGGCAATAAGACAATCTATATCTATCGACTCTCAACGCTCTAGTGAAATACCCTCAACTAAGGGTTCGTTGTAAATTATTATTCAAGATGCTAACTTACTGTATACTTAAAAATGTTGATTCTGAAGATAAGTTGGAAATAACAGAAACAGGGTTTTGCCTTCTTGCATTTATTTTTGGACCAATTTGGGGGATTTCTAAGTCTTTATGGCTATATTCATTGGCTGGAATTGTTATATTGGTATCAATAAATTTGATTTTTACAAATCCAGATGTTTATGTGCTTATGTATATTTCATCAATTTCATCCAGTTTTTTTTGGGGGGTTTTCGGCAGAGATCTATATATACAAAAGTTAATAAATAATAAATTCTATCCCGTCACCCATTTAAATGCATCATCTAAAGAAAAAGCAATGGTAAAATTCTTGTCAGATAAATTAAAATGAAAAGAATTGTTATAATTAATTATGGTTCTGGCAATCTTCAATCTGTCTACAACGCTCTTAAAAATGTATCATTAAAAAATGAAGTGGTAATTGTATCATCCTTGCTCTCAGATATTAAAAAGGCAACACACTTGATTCTTCCAGGTGTTGGTTCTTTTAAATCTTGTTTGGAGGGACTAAGAAAAACAAGTCTTATGAAAGCTTTAGAAGAAATGGTAATCGAGAAAAAAAAACCATTTCTTGGAATTTGTGTTGGGATGCAAATGCTTGCCACCAAAGGGTATGAGAATGGAGAGTTTGCTGGTCTTAATTGGATCCAAGGGGAAGTAAAAAAAATTAAGGTAGGAAAGAAAAAATTAAAAATACCCCACATGGGTTGGAATGACCTGACGTTCAAAAGGAAAAGTGAGTTTACAGATAATCTTTTAAAAAAAATTCATACAAAAACGAATGAGAAAATAAGTGCATACTTTGTTCATAGTTACAATTTTAAAATTAAAAATGAAAGAGAGAGAGTTTTGACAACATCTCATGGTGAAGAGATTACCGCTATGGTATCAAAAAATAATATCATAGGCACACAATTTCATCCTGAAAAGAGTCATAATTTTGGTCTCGCATTCTTGAAAACGTTTATAGAGCAGGAAAAATAAATATGATTTTTTATCCGGCTATTGACATTAAAAATGGGAAATTAATTAGGCTTAAAAAGGGAGAGCTTAATCATATGAAAATCTATGGAAATGATCCTATAGATCAAGCCACTAAATTTGAGTCTGAAGGAGCAAAATGGATACATGTTGTAGATATTGACGGAGCATTTCAGGGCGATTCTATGAATATAAAAACAATCTTTAAATTAAAAAAAGAAGTTCGATGTAATGTGCAAGTAGGCGGAGGAATTAGAAATTTAAAAAAAATCGAGAGTTTAATAGTCAACAATATTGATCGGGTTGTTTTAGGAACCGTTGCACTTGAAGACCCTGCATTTGTCAAAGATGCTTGCAAAATTTTCCCGAATAAAATTGCCGTTGGGCTTGATACTAGAAATGGATTTGTCGCCACTGAAGGCTGGGCTAAAAATTCTTCGGTTAGCATATTTGACATGGTTAAAGTCTATGAAGATTCCGGTGTAAGCACTATTATATTTACTGATATTGAAAAAGATGGATTAATGGAGGGAGTGAGTTTTGATCAGTTAAAAAAATTACTCAGAGTAACGAGCTTGGAGATTATTGTTTCGGGTGGTGTTTCTTCTTTGGATGATTTAAAAAAAATAAAAAAAATCGATGCACCTAATCTAGCTGGTGTTATATCAGGAAGGGCAATTTATGAAAATAAATTTTCTGTTTTTGATGCTATTAAGTTGATTGAGGGGTAACTTGTTAAAAGTAAGAATAATACCCTGTTTAGATGTAGATAATGGAAGAGTAGTGAAAGGTATTAATTTTGTGTCTTTAAAAGATGCGGGGGATCCTGTTGAACAAGCTACAATTTATAGTGCTCAGGGTGCAGATGAAATTACGTTTCTGGACATAACTGCTACTCATCAAAGAAGAAAGCCGATGATCGATGTTATAAAAAAGACATCTGAAAACTGTTTTGTTCCTCTTACCGTTGGTGGTGGAATAAAGGACATCGAAGGAGTTACAGAATTTTTAAATGCTGGTGCTGATAAAGTTTCAATTAATAGTTCTGCCATAAAAAATCCGAATTTAATAAAAGAGGCTTCATTAAAGTTTGGGAACCAATGTATTGTGGTTGCAATTGATGCAAAGAAAAAAAATGGTGGATGGGAAATTTTTACTCATGGAGGAAGAAATTCAACA
>MDTB01208370.1_pt1 | contig 18024 bp, 18 predicted proteins | sample 811161 | NCBI WGS metagenome assembly MDTB01 (sample SAMN05326650, study PRJNA326480) | marine metagenome | isolation source: seawater | place: Mediterranean Sea | collected 2009
CGAAATATTTAATATTGGCAGTGAAAAACCCATAAAACTAATTAATTTTATTAAAATTATAGAAGATTACCTTAAGATAAAAGCAAAAAAAAAATTCTTAGGTCTCCAAATGGGGGACACAATAAGAACTTCAGCCTCGATATCAAAAATTACAAAAGCCACAGGATATCAACCAAAGACATCAATTAAGAAAGGTGTTCACAATTTTATTAATTGGTACAACGATTTTTATAGATGAAAAAATTGCTAGAAAATATCGATAAAAAAAAATTTAAAGTTGGTATAGTAGGACTAGGTTATGTCGGTTTACCCCTTGTAAATTTATTTGTAAAAAAAAGAATTGAAGTTATAGGAGTGGACACAGATACAAAAAAAATAAATAAACTCAAAGCAGGTAACAGTTATATCTCCTCTAAAAATTTGAAAAACTTTAAATATTTTCAAAATAAGAAAGCAAATCTAAGTAATGATTATAAAGTACTAGAAAAGGCAGATGTTATAATCATTTGTCTTCCGACTCCATTAAAAAAATTCAAACCAGATATGAGATATATTTTCAAATGTGCAAAAAAACTTTCATCAATAAATCTGGAGAACAAAGTGATTATTTTAGAAAGTACAGTTTTCCCAGGAGCAACAAATTTATTTTTCAAAAAAATTTTTAGTAAAAAAAGTTTACTTTTAGGAAAAAATATTTTTCTCGGCTACTCACCAGAAAGAGAAAACCCAGGTGATCCAAATTTTTCTTATAAAGTTACTCCGAAAGTTATTAGCGGAAAAACTAAAAACTGCCTAAAGATTTTAGAAAAAATATATTCAAACATAATAACTAAACTAGTCAAAGCAAAAAATATTGAGTCTGCCGAAACCTCAAAACTTCTTGAAAATTTATATAGATCTGTAAATATTGGTCTTGTTAATGAAATGAAAATAATTTGTGATAAGCTAAATTTAGATATTTTTGAGATTATAAATTTAGCTTCAACTAAAAATTTTGGATTTCAAAAGTTTTTGCCTGGACCAGGCTTAGGGGGCCATTGTATTCCAATAGATCCTTATTATTTATCTTGGATATCAAAAAAGCATGGTTATGATCCAAAATTCATAAGGTTATCAGGAATAATTAATCAATTGATGCCCAGGTGGGTTGTAAACAAATTACTGAGTTATTTCGTAAAAAAACCAAAAGTTTTAATTTTAGGGGTTTCGTATAAAAAAAATGTAGATGATGATAGAGAGTCTCCAGCATTTGAAATTATGAAAATTCTTAAAAAAAAAAGAGTTTCTTTTGATTATAATGATCCATATTTTCCGAAGATAAGAAAAGGAAGACAAATAAAATTGTCAAAAAAATCAATAAAATTAACTAAAGAAAAAATCAATGATTACGATGCCGTTTTATTAGTGACAGATCATGATATTTATAATTATAAGTTCATTTATCAGAGCGCTAAAAAAATTTTTGACTGTAGAGGAGTTTATAAAAAATTTGGATATAAAGAAATAGTATATTGCTAAAACCATTTTTTGTATTTTTTCTTAATTTTATCTCTCTTAAAATTTCTTAAAGCATTTTGATAATCCTCTAAAATATCAATTGAAAATGAGTCTGATTTAATTTTATTTGAACCCATAGAGATACCATTTTCTAAAGCTCTTAATAATTCAATAGACTCAATTTTTTCATGATGGCTTGGTTTTAATTTGTTGTATTTCTGAAGGGACTTAAATGTAAAAATAATTATTGATAAATGTTTTTTTAAATTTGTTTTTTTCAAATATTCAAACGGGGTATCTGATCTTGTCATCCATTTTATTTCATTTTGATCATTTACAATTAGCTTAACAATATTCTGTTTGTTTTTTTTTGAAAAAATTATATGTGGAACAACAATTTCGAAACTATTTTTTAAAAAAAAATTCGCTGTCTTATCTATAGATATTGGATCTATCAAAGGTTCGTCACCCTGCACGTCTATTATGATATCATTATTTTTTAATTTAAGTTTTTTGGCTGCTTCAAAGATTCTCTCAGTCCCATTCTTGTGTTTTTTTTTAGTTAAAATACTTTTAGCATCAAACTTTTTACAAACATCTTGAATAAGTTTAGAGTCGGTACAAACAAAAACATCATCAGCAAATTTTGATAACTTTGCACGCATATAAGTATGAATGATAATTGGGATACTATCTATTTCTAAAAGAGCTTTAGATGGAAGCCTTGAAGATTTAAGCCTTGATGGAATTAAAATGATTTTTTTCATATTATATATAGTTTAAGAAGTCTTTTTTTAAAGGATTATTTTTCCTATCTAATTTATTGGGAATTTCAAGATCTGAGTTAATTTTTTCTGGCTCTCTTTCAAAAGTTAATTCTATTACAGTGGGGTTGCCATTTTTATCGGGAATGGCAAAGTTGTTAGCATGAATATGTGTAAGTTTGAGTTCAAATGCATTAATAAAATTAAGTATTTTTTTCTCGTGTAGATCTATATCGTGAAATTCTATGATTAAACCACTCAACTTTGATTGATTTTTTAGCAGACATTCTATTAATCTATACTCAGAATTTTCAATATCAATTTTAAGTAATACGTTTTTATTTTCCTTTAATGTATTAATTATCTCGGTCAACGAGTTATAAGTAATTGTTTTTACATTAAATGTATTATTTTTAACAAACTTTTTAATTTTTAAAAATTTTTTAATTGAGTTGATTATTTTTGAAAAATCTAGTCTCCTTAAATTGTTTAAAGACAAAAAGAATTCGTCCCTAAAGTAATATTTAAAATGTAATTTATCATAAAGATAAACTTTTTTTCCTGTGAGATTATTAAAATTCTCCTCGAAACTTATATCAAGCGCTACACCAAATGAAACCAGGCACTCTGAATTTTTTAAAGTAGACCCTCCTATTAAATACCCACCATCATATTGGTTACCTAATCTTATTAATGAGTAAGCGCTGTCAGGCTTAAAAATTTCTGGCAATTTTTTCATCGATCAAATAATTTATTATAAACATTTATTGTTTCAGATGCACACTTTTTCCAAGAAAACTGACTTAATCTATTCAAACCCTTTTGAATGCAATTATCTCTTACTTTTTTATCTGAAGTAATTACTGAAATTTTTTCCAAAATTGACTCTTCGTCATTTGGGTCAAAATATAGAGCAGCATCTCCAGCTACTTCTGGTAAAGAGGATGTATCACTACAAATGACGGGACAATTTTGAGAAAAGCTTTCTAAAATCGGTATACCAAATCCCTCGTATTTTGATGGATATATAAAGAACTGTGCAAACTTATAAAGATTTTTTAACAAGTTTTCATCTCCAGAAAGGTGTACGATTTTATCTAAATCAACATTAAAATTTTTGATTTCTTTAATTTCCTCATTAGTAATCTTTCCACCACCAAATAATACTAATTTATAATCATTAAGAATTTTTTTGTTTTTATTTAAGGCTTTCAATAATTTTGAAAAATTTTTATATTTCCATCTAGAACCAACGTATAAAAAATATTTTTCTTTCAAGATTTTAAGGTTCAAATCTTTAGTATTATTTGAATTTTCAAATGGGGAAGAGTGATAAATTACTGTAATTTTATCCTCTGCAACACTATAATATCTCATTAAGTCTTTTTTTGTAGAGTCCGATACACATATGATTTGATCGGCTCTTTGAATGGCTTTTTCTTTAGGAAAATAACTTTCTGGAAATCCATAATCTTTTCTAAAAATTTCGTGTATTAGATCGTGTACTGTCAATACTGTTTTTTTGTTTTCGGGAAAAAAAAAATTATCATAATAAGTTGTGTGAAATATGTCAGGGCTAAATTTGTTAAACAAATGATTGTTAATTTTATCATTTAGTCGCATCAATCCCTTTTTTAACTTCACATATTTATTTATATTGTTTGAAAAGGGTAACCTGTAACCAAATTTAAATTTTTTATTATTCAGAGTTGATAAATAACCATTAATATGAAAGGGCGCAAAAATCTTCGCAGAAACATTTTTTTCATAATTTAGATAATTTACCAAACTAGCGATATATCTTGAAGGTCCTCCATAATTTTGATTTACAAATATTTTATGATCAAAAAAAATTTTCATAGCAATCTTATTTTTTAATTTTAAATTATTACTTAATACCTAAAAAAGATATATAAAGAAAATTAAAGGAAATCATTATATAATAGCTTAATAATTGGACTTAAATAGACACATTTTAATCTTAATTGTAAGATTAAAAGATCTAATATAAATAAATTTCAACTATATGAATAAAATAATTACACATTTAAAAGATATAGAAAAAAACTATAAGTTTGGAATTGAAAGTTACAATCAAGAATTTAAAAGTGATCATTGGCGATATATTAATAAAAAAAAAACTTCTTTATATGAGGTAAAAAAATTAAAAAATTTTAGGAATAATGACTTATCTTTTGGACTAGATGACCAGTTTTATTCGAATAAGCAGTTTGAAAATTTTTTTTTAGATTTAATTAAAGAATGTGGAGAAAAGTACGTTCTAAAATTCTTGTCCAAAAAAAATATAGGGAATGTTCGAAATTTCAAGATTTATAAAAAACATTTTGTTGATAGGCATGAAATTTTTTTTATTAAATATCTAAAAGACTTAGAAAGTAATATAAATCTTAAAAAAGTAAAATGGGTTTGTGAAATTGGATCTGGTTACGGAGGTTTTTTATCAAAATTGTTAAAATTTAAAAATTTTAAGGTTGTAGCAATTGATTTACCAGAGTCTCATTTTTTAACAGGTTTTTTTTTAAGAAAACATTTTCCTAAAAAAAAAATTTACTATTCTTTCCAATCTAAAAATAAAAAGATTGAAAAAAAAGATTTGTCTAAATATGATATTTTTTTATTGTATCCCTGGGATTTGTTTCCAAACATCAAAATTGATTTATTTGTAAATACAAGATCAATGATGGAAATGGATTATAAAACCATCAACAATTACTTTAATTTAATTCACAAAAAAAGTAAAACAGGCTCCTACTTTTATAATATTAACAGATACTACAAAGATACAACAGGATATCCTATTGAATTCCACAGATATCCCTATGACGGTAAGTGGAAGGTAATTTTTTCAAGGTCATCTTGGAAACAAAACCATACTCACTGCCTTTTAACGAAAAGGATAAACATATTTAGCGATGATGTAAAATGTGAAATGAAAGTAATTAAAAAAAAAATGTACAAAGAAATAAAAAAAGACAGTCGGTTTATAAGGAGGTCAATGCCAGATTTTTTGTACAAAATATATAAATCAATTAAAAGACTAGTTAAATAGTTGTTTAATGAAAAAAAGAACACTTATTATTGTTGACTTGAATGAAGATATAAATCAAAAAAAAAGTGATTGTAGTTATATCAATTTATCGTCGGGCTCAATAGAATTTAAAAATTCAAAACAAATTTTGCTTAAGGAATACCAAAAAAAATATTATCAAAACTTCAAAAAAACTTTTCAACAAAATCTTAAAAATAAATTAGATCCTAATAATCCTATCTTGGCTGAAACTGAAATATTTAATTTACGTAACGATAAAATTTCTTTTTTTGACAAAATCATAAACATACTCATGATTAATGATAAAATTATTAGATCGAATGATGATGTGTTAGTAATAACAGATAGTTATTTTACATTTAAAATTTTTAGTGATGCCAATTTTAAAGTTGACTACATAAGAAAAAAAAGGAGAAATCATTTTTTAGCTTTTTTTCAGATTCTAAGATTTTATCTAAAAGCATTTTTTGTGGTGATTTTTCTTAAATTTAAAAAAAGAGAAAAAAGAACAAATATAAAAAATTTGTATTTTTCTATCTATCCAAATTTTTATAATGGAAAAAAAGAAAATTTTTTTGATAAAAACAATGATTTAAAACTCAATTTTTTATTAACAGATGAGTCCCATGTCAATCTTTCTTTAAAACAAATCTTTAATAGCTGTTTTATGAATTTAAAATTGGAAAATTCAACTAACATGGAGGAATATATTTCCTTATTTGATATACTTAAACTAATAATTTTACTCCCTTTTAATTTTTATAATAAATTTATAAATTTAAACAAAAAGTTTGAAATAAACGGTTTAAATTTTTCCTCATTTTATAAATACTATCTTAATGCGTCTTTAATAAACAGATTTAAGCTTGAAATTTACAATAAATCTTTTTCGAGATTTTTTAGAAAATTTGAAAAAATTAAAAATTTTCATTATTATTTATTTGAATATAGTTTTGGTTTCTATCTTACAAACAAGATCAAAAATACAAATAAAAAAATTAAATTAATAGGTTATCAGCACGGCATATTTTCAGATAATTTGATGTGGCTTGATTTAGTGAAATTTTTTAAAAGAAAGAGTCAATATTTGCCAGATCTAATTGTCTCTTTAAATAATACATGCGCGATAGATTATAAAAAAAAATTAGATACAAATAAAATCAAAATTAATAAAAAAAAAAAAACAAACAATTTAGTTTTAAATACCAAAATTAATAAAAAAAAAGGAAAAAAGAATATTCTAGTGCTTCCAGGAACACATGATATTAATGAAATATATAATTCATTAATGAGAAGATCAAAGAATAGTGGAGATGAATTTTTTTATTTCAAATTACACCCAAGAAGCCAAATTAACCTCGTAGAAAATAAAAATTTAATACTTATAAAAAATGTTAATAAAAAAGAATTTGCCAATGTTTTAATTTCACAAACTTCAACACTTGTTTATGACTTTTATCTATCCAAAAAAAAAGATTTTTTTAAAGTAATCACTTTTGATTATAAGGAAAGTCAATTACCATCACATATAAGAAAAAAAAAGAGATATAATTTTTTGGTTTGAATTAAAGATTTTTATAAATATCTATTGTTCGTTTTGAAATCAAATCTAAATCAAAGTTTTTAACAGAAGTAAGTGTATTTTTCTTATGCTCTAAATACATTTGATAATCATTTTGATAATCAATTATTTTCCTCACCATTTCTTCAACTGAATTGTTAGGAATAATTTTTCCATTAAAATTATCCTTAATCAATTCATTTCCACCTTTGGTGTCGAAGGTGATAACAGGCACCTCAGCAGACAAACTCTCTATAATAGTTACACCAAATGACTCTATTCTAGCAGTATTGATATAAAGATCAGACTTTTTAAATATTTCTATTAATTTAGTACTCGGATAAAACTCTTCATTTAAGTTTTGGACATTTTCTATAAAATCAAAATATCTTAAATTTTTTTTTATAAACCAATTATTAATTAAATTTTTTGAATTTTTTCCAACTATAAGCCACTTAAAACGAATTTTCTTTAATATAAGTATCTCAGCGATTTTAGGTATTAAATCAAGTCCCTTTTTTTTCTCTGCAAACCTCGCAATAGTTAAAAGTTTTATTTGATCAATATTTGAAACGACTTTGTTTCTAGATTCTAAAAATTTTTGAATAGCTACAGAATTTGGAATTATTGAAATCTTATTCTTATTAATACCTAAATCAAGAAGATCATTTTCAATATTTTTTGATATTGCTAAAAAGAAATCAATATTTTTTAAATTTTTTTTTAATACGTAATCATATTTTTTATTTAATCTATAGCCGTAGTTTATTTCTTTATCTATCTGAATATCAGCACCATGAAAAGTAGCTACTATTTTTTTTTTATAGTGTCTCACTAGTTTTAATAAAAAAAACATTTTTGGATTTAAAAATTGAAAATGAAAAATATCATAATCTTTATTTTTAAATAATTTGTCTAAATAAATTTTAAAAATAAATGTCAAATCAATGAAAAGGAAATGTTTAATGTAAAAAAAAATGCTTATCAAAATTTTATTTATAACAATTATGTTATATAAATTATTTTTAATATTTGTTTCATTTAGGATAATTACATCAACTTTAAAGCCCTTTTTTACAAGTTTATTAGCCAAATTATGGGTTTGAATTTGTGCACCACCCGGCAAAGGAAAGAAAACACCACAAAAAAAAGCAATTCTCATTTTAATCTTAAAGAGTAAAAAATTTTATAAATTATGTTTAAAAAGAACAAAACAATAACAAAAAAAATATTCTGTTTATTTTTTAATCTTATTCTTGCTTCTTCCACAAGTCTTTCCATAAAACTTAGTCTAGATGATATTCCATGCAAATCAAATTTTGCTACTATTTCATTTCTTTTTGTATGAGTGCCCTTTAATTTATGATGAACAATCATTCGATATATGAAATCCCTATCTGAAGAATATTTAAACCTTAAATCATATAATCCTACTTTAAATTGTGCTTTTTTAGTTATAAAAAACCCCCCAGAATGTGCGCTGTAAATGTTAAATTTCCATGAAATTTTTTCAGGTCGAAAACCGCAAAGAATTTTTTCTTTTTTTACAGTTCCAAATAAAAAATCTATTCTGTTTTGTTCAAAATATTTTTTTACTATTTTGAGTGCATTTTTATAGTAAACATCATCTGCATTTAAAATGCCAATAATTTTACCTTTAGCTTTTTTGATTCCTTTATTCATTGCATCGTAGATACCTTTATCTTTTTGGGAAATCCAAAAATCGATAGATTTTGAGTTTTTTTTAATTATATCTAAAGTTTCATCTTTGGATCCACCATCTATGATGATGTGCTCAAAATTCTTATAAGTCTGTTTTTGTAAAGATTTAATGTTATTTAGGATTTTTTTTTGATTTAAGCACACAGTGATGATTGAAAATAAGATTTTTTTATTGTTAGAACCTTTTCTTTTATTTTTTATTATTTTCATAAGCTATTACAGAATTTTTTCTAATTCCTTAAAATGTGAAAATTTTGTATAATTTTTTATTTCACAAAATGCTTTAAAAATTTTTTGATTTATTTTTTTTTTATCTAATGAATGATCTTTCATAAACTCTTCGAATGTCAAAATAAAGTTTTCTAATTTAAAATTTTGATATAAGTAACCTCTTTCATTATTACCGATAAATTCTTTTGGACCATTCATACAATTGCTTGAAATTATTGGTGTCTTGCATGCTGCAGCTTCAATCATAACGAAGCCTGGATCCTCCCACTCAGAGGTCATGACAAAGCATAATGCTTTTTGGAAATATTTAAAGACATTTTTTTTATAGCCTAAAAAAATCACCTCATTTTTAAGTTCTAGATTGTCTACCTGTTGTTTTAATATTTCCTCCAACTCACCCTCACCCAAAATAACAAGTTTTAAATCTTTAAACTTTTTTTTTAAAGTTTTGAACCCATTAATCAAAAATTTATGATTTTTTTGTTTTGTAAGTCTGCCAACTGAAAGAATATAATTTGTATTTTCAATATCTTTAATTCTGTTATTTAAAAATGAATTTATTTCTTTAATGTCTATTATTGGATCTCTCAATAAAAATATTTTTTCTTTAAAAAATATTTTTCTTTTAATTAACATTTTTTTGGTATCTAAAGTTGGAGTCGTAATTTTGTGAAGTTTATTTCCACATGATTTCCAAAGAAATTTCCTGAAAATATTTAGTTTTGGAAGACCCGATACTCTTAATATAAACTTGCATTTAAAATTAAAAAATAACAAGAGCAATAGTGGTAAAGAAGTAATCAAATGTATTATTATATAATCGTTTTCCTTTTTACTAGATAAAAACTTATACAACTGAAAAATTGAAAGTAATGATATGAGAATATAAGTAAACCTGCTTTTTAAAAAACCAAATCTTGGCAAATTTTTGTAAATTTTTTCATTGTTGCCAAAAGTTATAATTGGTATTTCGTTTGCTTTTATTTTTTCTTCAAAACCATTCCATTCCCCAACTACATTGATTATATGTGGACATATTTTTTTGGAAAATTTTTTTATGCTAATTGTTGAATTTAACACTGCTCTAGTCGTTGCAACATTCGAAATAAAAGGAGCCCAATAGTAGAAATTCATTTTTCTTATATTATTAGTTTTTTATACTAATTTTATTAATAATTTATACAAAATAAATTTATAATTTTTTTCTTCAAAATTTCACCAATGTTGATATTAAAAAGTATAATGCAAGATGTCGAAAAATTACCACAGTTTAGATATACCAGTCAAAAAAAAATTATTTAATGATAGATTTAAAATCACTAAGAACTTATCAACTTAAACACAAAGAAATTAGAAATATATGTAAATTGAAAAATTTACACTGGAAATCCTCTATGTTATCTCAATTGAATTATTTTAGATCTAATATAAAAACAAAAGACATTCACAATTTACTCTTTCTAAATAAAAAGATCATTGGCTATACTGCATTGAGGAAAAAGCAGTTTATAATTAACAAAAAAAAAAAAGAATTATTTGTTATTTGATACTCTAATTTTAGAAAAGAAACATAGAGGAAAGAAATTATCAAGTTTGATGATGTTTTTTAATAATTATATTATTAAAAAAAATGACAATATTTCTTTTTTACTATGTAATAAGAACTTAATTAAATTTTACAAAAATTTTGGATGGAAAATATTTTCGAAAAAAAAATGATAAATTTAAGACACATAGTAAAACCAAAACAATAATGGTATTTAATAATAAAAAAAAAGAAAAACACCTGAATTTTGAATAAAAACATTAAACTTATAATTTTTGACCTCGACGGTGTTTTGATCAACTCTTTTACAAATATGAGAATTGCTCTTAAAAGATTAAGCTTTTATCTAAAAGAGAAGATTGATTTTAATATTTATAAAGAAAATATTGGCCTACCTTTTGAGAAAATAATGCAGAATATGAAAATCAAAGGAGATCACAAGAAGATCAAAGAAAAATATATTAAATTTTCAGAACAGAACTTAAAAAAAATCAAAATCTCGAAAAACAACTTAAAAATTTTAAGAAGAATAAAAAAATATCATAAATTAGCTATATTCACTTCCAAAGATAGAAAGAGAACTTTAAAAATTTTAAAAAAATATAATTTATTTAATACTTATATCACTGCTGATGACGTTATTAATGGAAAACCAAATCCTGAGGGATTACTTAAAATAATTAAAAAGTTCAAAGTAGAAAAAAAAAACTGCTATTATGTTGGCGACACAATCTACGATTTTTATGCAGCAAAAAATGCAAAAATAAATTATTTACATGCGAGTTGGGGCCTCACAAAAAAAATTAAGATAAGAAGAATTAGATATATAAAAACCTTGGCTGCAATAAAAAAGATTGTAGAGGAAATCAATTCAGTTTGATTTTTTTATTATGTCTGTTAATCTTTTTAAATCATCTTTGAGATAAAAAAAATGAAAAAAGAATTAAAAAAATCAAGCAATAGAAGTTTTGGAATATTATTCTTTGTAGTTTTTTTAATAATTGGAATTTTTCCAATTTTGGACGGAGAAAAAATCAGAATTTGGTCAATTGTAATATCTGCATTGTTTTTATTGTTGGGATTTTTCAACTCAGGTGTCTTAACCCCGTTGAATAACTTTTGGGTTAAGATTGGCATAGTTTTGGGAAAATTAATCTCACCAATAATAATGGGTATTATTTTTTTTATTGTTGTTACTCCAATTGGAATATTTATGAAATTAATTGGCAAAGATTTAATCAAAATTAAGAAATCTAAAAAACCAACTTTTTGGATTGAAAAAAAAAATTATAACAGCACAATGAAAGACCAGTTTTAATGTCATTTATATTTGAACTTTGGAATTTTTTAAAAGCTAGAAAAAAATATTGGTTATTACCCATCATATTAGTTTTATTTTTATTTGGTGGACTTATTGTTCTGACTCAAGGAACGGCAATAGCACCATTTATTTACACAATTTTTTAAGTGAAAACTATTTTAGGAATATCTGCATTTTATCATGATAGCGCAGCTGCAATTATAAAAAATGGTAAAGTAGTTGCCGCCGCTCAAGAAGAAAGATTTTCAAGAATAAAACATGATCCAAACTTTCCGAAGAAAGCCATTGAATTCGTATTAAGTTGTGAAAAAAAAGAAGTTTCAGAACTTGATGCAATAGTATTTTATGAAAAACCCTTTTTAAAATTTGAAAGATTGTTAGAAACATATGTTGCATGCGCACCAAAGGGGTTCATGCAGTTCTCAAAAGCTATGCCAATATGGATTAAAGAAAAATTATTTCAAAAACGATTAATAATTGAAAGTTTAAAGGAAATAGATCCAAAATTTAATTCTCTTGGTAAAATTTTTTTTACCGAGCATCATTTTAGTCACGCTGCAAGCGCATTCTATCCATCCCCGTTTTCAGAAGCCATAGTTCTTACAGCCGATGGAGTTGGCGAATGGGCAACTACTACGATTTCGTTGGGAACAGGTAAAAAACTGGAAATTTTGAAAGAGATAAATTTTCCACATTCACTAGGTTTGCTTTACTCAGCTTTCACATATTATATTGGATTTAAAGTTAATAGTGGAGAATATAAATTAATGGGGTTAGCCCCTTATGGAAAACCAATCTTTACAGAAACTATAAAAAATAATTTAGTAAAAATCAGTTCTGACGGATCTTTTTGGTTAAACCAAAAGTATTTTAATTATATGACTGGTTTTACAATGATCAATAAAAATTTTGAAAAATTGTTTGGTCAAAAAAAAAGGAATCCCAAAACAGACCCAATTAGCCAGTTTCACATGGATATAGCTGCTTCAATACAGAAGGTAACTGAGGATATTATGATTATGATACTAAAAAAAATAAAAACTGAGTATCAAATTGATAATTTATGTTTGGCAGGTGGTGTCGCTTTAAATTGTGTTGCTAATGGCAAAATATTGAAAAATAAACTATTCAAAAATATCTGGATACAACCAGCAGCTGGTGACGCTGGAGGATCTATTGGTGCAGCCTTAGCATTATGGAATCAAGAAACCATAAAAGAAAAAAGACTTATTGAACCAGAGGACTCAATGAGTGGCTCACTTCTAGGTCCAGAATTTAAAAATGATCATATTGAGAATTTATTAAATGAGAAAGGTGTTATTTTCGAAAGAGTAGAGGATCAGGAATTACTTATTAAAACTGCTCAATTTATTGCCAACGGGGATGTAGTAGGTTGGTTTCAAGGCAAAATGGAGTTTGGACCGAGGGCTCTTGGTTGCAGGTCAATTCTTGGAGACCCAAGATCTATAGAAATGCAAAAAAAAATAAATTTAAATATTAAGTTTCGAGAGAGTTTTAGACCTTTTGCTCCAGCTATTTTAGAGGAGGAATTGTCAGACTGGTTTGATATTGAATTGCCAAGTCCTTATATGTTGTTTGTTGGAAGTATAAAAGATAATTTGAAGTTAAACATAGATAAGAATTCCAAAATGAGTGGAATAGAAAAACTAAACATTAAAAGATCTGAAGTTCCAGCTGTTACACATGTCGATTTTTCTGCTAGATTACAAACGGTCAATAAAAATCAGAATTTAAAATTTTATAATCTAATAAAAGAATTTAAAAATTTAACTGGATGTCCTATGGTGATAAATACATCTTTTAATGTGAGAGGAGAACCTATAGTTTGTACTCCAAATGATGCCCTAAGATGTTTTATGGGCACACATATGGATCGATTAGTAATTGGAAACTTTTTAATTGATAAAAAAAAACAAAAAGTTCAACTAAAAACTGAGCACCATAAGAAATTTGAATTAGACTAATTAATATGTTTAGCAGAAATAATAATAAATTTTCAGACTTGTTTTTAAAAATTTATGCTTCAGCTTTTTTGGTTATTTTTTTTTATACCTTATACAGAATAACACTTTTTTATCTTGAAGGGGTTGATATAGAAATTATTTTTGATAAATATTTTAAATACCTCATTATCTCGACAATATTTATTTTGTTTTTTTTAATATCTTTGAAATTAAATAATAATATTAAACAAAATATTGTCCTTATTTTTACTAGTACAACTATCATTTTATATGTTATTGAGATTTTCTTAGCTTTATACTTTCCAGAATTAAGAGATAATGAGATAAGAAAAATCAATCGAGATAAAAAAATTGAAAAATATAATAATTTCATTGACAAAAATATTTTTCCCTTTGAAGTAATTAAGAAAGAATTTAACTTTAATGACAAGAAAATTTTTCCATTAACTTATATTCCTAACACAAACACCTTTTTGTGCAATGAAACAGGAAAAGATATTTTCTATCAATCAGACAAGTATGGATTTAGAAATGAGAATAGTCAGTGGGAAAACAATGAGGTTGATATTTTACTGATCGGAGATTCTTTTGTTCATGGCGCTTGCGAGGAAAATGACAAAACTATAGCAGGTTTTCTTAGACAAAATGGAAAAAATGTAATTAATTTAGGAATGGGTGGGGCGGGACCATTAAAAGAATTTGCAATTTTTAGAGAATATGCTCAGTTTGTAAAGCCACAAAATGTAGTTTGGTTTTTTTCTGAAGGCACAGATTTGACAAAAGATCTTAGAGGAGAGAAAAAAAATAAGATCTTAATTAAATACATTAAAGAAGAATATTCTCAAAATTTAATAAATGACTTTATTTATCTTAAACCCCTTTTAGAAGATCACATAAAAAAAAAAAATTTCGAATAAATCAAATGAAAAAAAAGAACCAAGACGCATAAAAACTAATAAAATTATTTCTCATTATTTAGATAAAACTAAACCATTAAGACTCTGGAATCTACGAAAACTCGCATCAAGTTTTACAAAAGTTGAAATTAAAAAAATTGACCCACTATTTTTTGAAATACTTCAAAAAGTTGATCTTGAAGTTAAAAAGTGGAATGGCAAATTATTTTTTGTTTATATGCCTGAAGCCAGAAGGTATGATAATAATTTGAATAGGTTTATTTTAAAAGGAAGGTTTAGAGGAAAAGATTTTATTCTGGAAAGTATGAATAAATTAAATATTGACATTATTGATGTAGATAAAGAAATTTTTTCCAATGAAATTGATCCATTGAAATTTTTCAATAAAATCAATGTTCATTATAATGAAAAAGGTTATAAATCAATTGCATTTGAAATAATCGACAAACTTCAAAATTAGTATTAATAAATAAGAAATTTTTTAATGATTAAAAAAATATCTATAAACTTACTTATAATAATTTTCTCATTTATTTTTGCATTTTTTGTTTGTGAAATTATCTTAAGGTTCAAACATAGTATTTCATATGACTATGATATTGAGCAATGGAAATATGCTAAAAAATTAAAGATCAAACACGTTAATCCAAAAATTGGTCATATCCACTTAAAAAACAGTAGTGCTTTTCTTCAAGGTGTAGAAATTAAAACTAATAAATATGGCCAACGAGATAAAAATTATAATAATGAAGACTTGAATAAGTTTGATAGAAGCTTTCTGTTTATTGGAAGTTCTATTACTCTAGGATGGGGTGTCGAGTATGAAAGAACCTTTATACAGAGGTTAAACAAACTTTCCGATGAAGATGGAAAAAAGTGGATTTATATCAATGGAGGTATTGGCAATTACAATACAGAAAGATATGTAAATAACTATTTCGATAATTGGAAAGATTTAGACTTTAGTGATATTGCAATTAATTTCTTTGTAAATGATACTGAAATAATTAATCAAGATAATTCAAATTTTTTCACAAGGCATTTTCAAACAGGAGTTATTTTGTGGAAATATATTAATAGTTTAAAATTCCAGTACAGTGAGCAAAATTTATCCAATTACTATAAAATGAAATATATGAACGATTTCAAAGGATTTAAAGTCGCGAAAATGGAATTACAAAAAATAAGTGATCATTGCAAAAGAGAAAAAAAAAAATGTCATCTTATTTTAATGCCAGATATTCATCAATTGAATCCTTACAAATTACATTTTATAAATGAAAAAATGAAAAAAATTTCTCAGGATTTAAATTTTAACTATCATGATCTTCTTCCAGCACTAGAGGATATAAGGCCGTCAAATCTTTTGTGGAATAAATATAACGATCCTCATCCAAACATTCTCGCCCACGAGTTAATCAGTGAAAGTTTAAACAATTTTTTTAAATGATTTTTTCTTCAGTTGAATTCTTAATTTTCTTCTTAATATTTCTTGTACTGCTTAAGTTCCTTAGAAATTATCAAAACATTCTTATAATTTTTCTAAGCTTATTTTTTTACAGTTTTTGGGATGCAAAATTTACCATTTTGATTTTATATCTTCTTTTTACTACTTATTTCTTTATTAAAAGGTCAATTAATCTTAAGATTTCAATTGTTTTAATTTTATTACCTTTATTTTATTTTAAATACTCAATTTTTTTTTTTGAATTAATTGGTTTAAATCATCCTGAAAACTTTGCTTACTCAGGAAATTTACCTTTGGGTATTTCTTTTATATCCTTTACTTGTTTAGCAGCAATAATAGATGTTAAATCAAAAAATTTTGATTTTGATAAAATAGAATTAAATAGTTTTTCACAATTTATTTTGTATTTCCCTCAATTAATTGCTGGTCCAATTTTAAGATTGAAAGATTTGATCCATGTATTCAATGACAAAATAGTTTTTGAAAATTCTAATATAAAGTTCGGAATATTTTTATTTTTGATTGGGTTTATAAAAAAAATATATTTTGCTGACAATATTGGAAGTTATATAGATCCAATTTTTTCAAATATTAACAATGTAGATTCGGTAGAACTACATAAAGCTTTTTTATTATTTCCCATACAAATTTATTTTGATTTTAGTGGATATGTTGATATGGCCCTAGGTATTTCAAATTGCTTGTCTATAAAATTACCAATTAATTTTAACAAGCCGTATTTAACAAATTCTATAACAGAGTTTTGGAGATGTTGGCACATTACATTATCAAAATGGTTTAGAGATTATATATATATTCCTTTAGGTGGTTCAAAAAAGGGAAGCTTGAAAAGAAATTTCAATTTATTATTAACAATGTCCATTGCCGGTTTATGGCATGGCGCAAGTCTCAACTTTCTTTTATGGGGTTTGCTTAATGGAATTTTTTTATCAATCGAGAAGTATTTTGATTTCTTTAATAAAAAAAGTTTTTTAAGAGTAATTTTGAATTGCTTTTTAATTTTCAACTTATGGATAATCTTTAGAATTCAAGATTTTAATCAAATTTTTAATTTTTTTAAAATTTTATACACTAATTCGCTTCTATTTTTTCATTATTCAAATTTGATTGTATTAATGATTACTTTTATTTTTATATTTCTTCAGAAGTTTGAAGACATCCATAAAATTAAAAATTTTGCTCAAAAAATGAGCTATTCATATTTACTGCCTTTTTTCACAGTTATAGTTTTAATAGGATTTGCAATGAATGCTGGTCAATCGGATAAATTTATTTATTTTGATTTTTAATTTAAGACATGTATGAATTTTAATTATAATGTATAAAATATTAAACTAATATGGATAGAGATACTTTAAATCTACTGGCATCACAAAATATTGAAGTGAATATTCAAAGCTTTGTTATAGGTATAATTCTGTCAGTTTTTTTGGCATTTTTAGTTCAGCAAACTTATATTAAATTGTCTACAACTTTATCTAATAAGAGAGAATTTTCAAAAACATTTTTAGTTTTAGCAGCCACTACAACTATAATTATAACAATTGTTAAATCATCTTTAGCTCTGTCTTTGGGGCTAGTGGGCGCACTATCTATTGTTAGATTTAGAGCCGCTATTAAAGAACCAGAGGAATTAGTTTATTTATTTTTACTGATCGGAATAGGATTGGGATGTGGAGCCGGTCAATTTATTATTGTTTCTATCGGTGTAATAATAATATTAATTCTGATATATATTTATTCGAAGATTAATTTTAAAGAAAATTTAAAAAGTTTTAATAAATTAAATCTTTCAATCATATACAATTTTAATACTAGTGAAAACGATATAAATAAACTCAAAGATTTGCTTATCGAAAATACAAATTTTGCTAAACTAATTTCATTATCCAAGACTGAGAGCGAAACTACTATTAATTTC
>MDTB01089798.1_pt1 | contig 18023 bp, 19 predicted proteins | sample 811161 | NCBI WGS metagenome assembly MDTB01 (sample SAMN05326650, study PRJNA326480) | marine metagenome | isolation source: seawater | place: Mediterranean Sea | collected 2009
CCTCATCCACAACTGCGACTGGAAACTATAATAAACATCTTGCAGAACAAAAAAAAATATTAGAAAAGGTAGTTGGGAAACCGAATTAATGTCTGAAAAAATTGTTGTACCTACTTTAGGAGAATCAGTTACTGAGGCTACAGTAGCCAAATGGTTGAAAAGCAAGGGAGATAAAGTTTCTTCTGATGAGCCTTTGGTTGAATTAGAAACTGACAAAGTTAATGTTGAAGTGCCATCTCCTTCTAACGGAATATTAGAAAATATATCAGCAAAAGAGGGAGAGACAGTTAACGTTGGTGCATTACTCGGATCGATTTCAAATGCCAAGGCTACTGCCACAAGTTCTCAAAACAATCAAAATGAAAAGAAATATTTTCCACCAAAAACAGAAAAAGAAAAACCTGAAAAAATTGTTAATAAATCTAAAGAGCTTGTATTAGATGAAGACCAATCAAGTGAACCGCTAGTGCTAGAGGAAAACTCTAACAAAAAAATTTTTGATGAGGAGCCACTTATTTTAGACAATGTACATAAAGAAATTATTAAAGAAAAAAGTAAGGAAGCAAACATTGATGAACAAAGAATTTCTCCTGCTGCAAGAAAGATGGCTTCTGAAAAAAAAATTGACATACAATCAATCGAAGGTAGTGGGAAGAATGGTTTAATTTTAAAAGAAGATGTGATGAGCTTAATGGGCGTCAAACCGGCTCCATCCGAAAGAAAACTAGTTCATGGTCCTGAAGAAAGAATTAAGATGACAAGACTAAGACTTACGATAGCAAAGAGATTAAAAGAAGCCCAAGAAAACGCCGCAATGCTAACAACGTTTAATGAAGTTGATATGCACGAAGTTATTAATTTGAGAAATACTTATAAAGAAGATTTCCAAAAAAATTTCTCAGTTAAGTTAGGTTATATGTCTTTTTTTGTTAAAGCTTGTATAATCGGACTAAAAAACTATCCTGCTATCAACGCAGAAATTCAAGGTGATGAAATAGTATATAAAAATTATTATAACATCAGCATTGCCGTGGGTACTGACAAAGGTCTCGTTGTACCAGTTGTAAAAAATTCTGATGAATTATCATTCGCTGATATTGAAAAATCTATAGGTGAATTAGGTCAAAAAGCAAAAAATGGAAAAATTACTATTGAAGATCTTCAAGGAGGAACCTTTACAATAACTAATGGTGGAATATATGGATCTATGTTGTCTACTCCAATTTTAAATCCTCCCCAGTCAGCTGTTCTGGGTATGCACAATATAATCGAAAGACCCATTGTTTCAGAAGGTGAAATTAAAATAAGACCAATGATGTATTTGGCTTTATCTTATGATCATAGAATAATAGATGGAAAGGAAGCAGTGTCATTTTTAAAGATAGTAAAAGATTCTTTAGAACAACCTAAGAGGTTATTTTTAAACCTTTGATTATGAGCGATAATTTTGATGTAATCGTTATTGGTGGAGGTCCCGGAGGATATGTTTGTGCTATTAGAGCTGCACAGCTAGGATTGAAAGCAGCCTGTGTAGAAAGCAGAGGAACTTTAGGGGGAACCTGTCTTAATGTTGGTTGCATTCCATCTAAAAGTTTATTGAATCTCTCAGAAAATTATCATAAAGCCAAAAAAAATTTTTTTGACCAAGGTATCGAAGTTTCCAATGTAAAGCTCAACGTCGAAAAAATGATGAAAAATAAAGATAAATCAGTTCAAATTTTAACAAAAGGTGTTGAGTTCTTATTTAAAAAAAATAAAGTTACCTACTTAAAAGGTAAAGGTGTTTTATTTTCTCCAACAAGTGTTGTTGTTTACGAAAATGGACAAAAAAAATCTTACAATACCAAAAATATCGTTATAGCAACTGGCTCAGCACCCACTTCTCTTCCAGGGGTAGAAATTAATGAAAAAAATATAATTTCTTCTACCAAAGCTCTTTCATTAAACTCAGTGCCAAAGTCTTTAGTGGTTATTGGAGGAGGGTATATTGGGCTAGAAATGGGATCAGTTTGGAAAAGATTAGGAACAGAGGTAACGGTCATAGAAAATCTACCATTTATAACACCAGGGATGGATCGAGAAATATCAAATGAATTTCAAAAAATACTTATAAAGCAAGGGATTAAATTTCATCTAAATTCTAAAGTTTTATCAATTGTAGAAACAGGCTCACAAGTAGAAATAGAATATCTTAAAAATGAAAAAAATATCAAAGAAAAAATTACGGCTGATAAGGTACTAATAGCTGTTGGAAGAAAACCTTATACCGAAGGTTTAAATCTAGGAAAATTAGGAATAAAAAAAGACGAAAAAGGCAGGATCAAGGTAAATAAAAAATTTCAAACGGAAATTAATAGTATCTATGCGATTGGTGACGTTATCGATGGACCGATGTTAGCCCATAAGGCTGAAGAAGAAGGTATTGCAGTAGCAGAATTGTTAGCTGGCCAATCAGGGCATGTAAATTATGATGTTATACCTGGTGTCATATATACCTCTCCAGAAGTTGCATATGTGGGCAAATCAGAGGAACAACTTAAAAAAGAGGGAATAGCTTTTAAGGTTGGAAAATTTCCATTTTTAGCTAATTCAAGAGCTAAGGTTAATAATGAAACGGAGGGATTTGTAAAAATATTAGCAGATAGCAAATCCGATCGCGTGTTAGGCGTACATATTATTGGGCCTCATTGTGGAGACATGATTGCTGAGATGGCTTTAGCAATGGAATTTGGGGCAAGCGCAGAGGATATTGCTAGAACATGTCATGCGCACCCAACACACACTGAAGCTATAAAAGAAGCTGCATTAGCGGTTGATAAAAGACCAATTCATTACTAATTTTTAAAATTTTATTATGCATGTTCCTATTCTTTTACCAAAGGTCTTTAATTATCCTTTTACATATCAAAATAATTCTAAAAATATAAAAAATTTAAACCAGGGTGACTTAGTGATTGTTCCATTTGGTAAAAATAAGGAAATAGGAGTTGTATGGGACAAAATAAAAAAAACTGAAAAAAAATTCAAACTTAAATCTATTGAAAAAAAGATTTTAAACATCAAGTTAAATAAAAAACTTATTAAATTTATCAATTGGTTTGCGAGTTATAACTTAGTGCCTAGAGGTCTTATTTTGAAAATGTGTTTGGGTAATATCAAAAATTTTGAAGAAATAAATTATAATAAAAAGCAGAGCACTATTTCAAGTGTCATAAATTATAATCTAAATACTGAACAACAAAATGCTCTAAATAATCTTACAAGTCATGGAGATAAATTTAATGTTTCAGTTTTGTTAGGAATTACTGGGTCAGGTAAGACACTAGTATATTTTGAAAGAATAAAAAAACTAATCAAAGAAAATAAACAGGCATTAATCTTAATCCCTGAAATTTTTTTAACCACGCAGTTTAAGAGTCGTTTTAAATTATTTTTTGGTTATGAACCCGCGATTTGGCACTCAAAGATAAGCCCAAGTAAAAAAAAGAAAATATGGCACGAAGTGATAAATAATAAAATTAAAATTATAATAGGAGCTAGATCTTCACTTTTTTTACCTTTTAAAAATTTAGGTTTAATTATCGTCGATGAGGAACATGATTTATCCTATAAACAAGAAGATAACGTTATATATAATGCCAGAGACATGGCAATTTCAAGAGCATCAATCGAAAATATTCCAATAAATTTAATTACTGCTGTGCCTTCATTGGAAACTTATAATAATATTAAAAATAAAAAATATAAAAAAACTGAATTAAAGAAGAGATATGAGAATTTTCCACTACCACAAACCAAAGTAATAAATTTAAATCTTGAAAAATTAAATAAAAATTCAATTTCATCTGAAACGATAAACATTGTTAAAGAATATCTAAAAAAAAATAATCAGATCCTTTTTTTTTTAAATAGAAGAGGATATTCACCATTTCTCGTATGCAAAAAATGTGGTTTTAGATACACTTGCCCAAACTGCTCTATTTACCTCACCTACCATAAATTATCAGAAAAAATTATTTGCCATCATTGTGGACATAAATCAAATATAAAAAAAAATTGCAAAAAAACAAATGAGATTTGCAATTTTTCCATGTACGGACCTGGTGTTGAAAAAGTATTTGAAGAATTAAAAAATATTTTTCCAGACAAAAATATAAAAATATTTTCCAGTGATTATCTAAAAGGAAAAAAAGAATCTGAGAGGTTAATTAAAGAAGTAACCGAAGATAAGGTAGATATTTTAATCGGTACTCAAATGATGTCAAAAGGTTTTAATTTCCCGATGTTAAATTGCATTGTGGTTGTTGATGCTGATTTTACTGGCAGAGGTTATGATCTCCGCACAACAGAGAAAAACATTCAGCTTTATAATCAATTAAGTGGTAGAGCAGGGAGATTTTCCAAAGATTCAATTATTATTTATCAAACCATAAATCCCAATGATCAAGTTTTAAAAAATATTACGCAAAATAGTCTCGAAAATTTTTTTGAGAATGAGTTAAAGTTAAGAAAAGAAAATAATCTGCCTCCATATAGCAGGTTAATTTCCCTTATAATTTCATCAAATTCAAAAGATAATAGTTACAAAGGCGCCTTAGAAATTAAGAAAAAAATTGCCCAACTCAATAACTTGGAAATTCTTGGACCGGTTGACTCACCCATTTTTAAAAGAAAAAAAAAGTTTAGAACAAGATTATTAATTCGCTCTGAGAAAAGAAATATGTGCCAGTTTTCTTTGGCTAAAATTTTAGAAAAGCTTAAAATATCTAGCAAAATTAAACTTACGGTTGATGTTGATCCCATTAATTTCACTTAATTGAATATATCATCTTGAAGGGCCTAACTAGCTGTGCTAGGACAACTCATTTCTTAAATAATTCTTTAAACAAGATAGATAATGAGCGGGGTTAAAACATTTTCAAATGAGACATCAGAGCGCTACGCTCTTGCATTATTTGAGTTAGCGGATGAAAACTCTGAGGTTGAAAATATTGAAAAAAAAATAATTTCTCTATTAGAAATTTGTCAAAAAAATCCTGAATTTCACTTTTTTTTGAAAAATCCCACATATCAAATAGATTTGCAAAAAAAAATTATTACAGAAATATCAGATTTAATGCATTTTAGTAAAACACTTAAAAACTTTTTACAATTAATAATTTTTAAAAGAAGAATATATTTTTTAGATAAAATTTTAGAAAAATTCATAAAATTAAGTTCAAAAAAAAAAGGAAACATAGATGCAATTTTAACATCTTCAAAAGATCTCACAAATGATGATAAAAATAGTATCAGCGACCAAATTTCTAAAGCAATAAAGTCAAATATTAACTTTTCTTATAAAACAGATAAAAGTTTAATTAGTGGTGTTAAGATACAAGTAGGTAGTTTAATGATTGATAACTCAGTGAGTAATAAACTAAAAAGAATAAAACAATTAATAATAGAACAATAAAATGGAAATAAATCCTTCAGAAATTACCAAACTTCTTAAAGAACAAATTAAAAATTTTGGAGAAAAAACAGAAGTATCAGAGGTAGGAAAAGTTCTAACTGTTGGTGACGGGATAGCCAGGGTTTATGGTTTAGATAATGTTCAGGCTGGAGAAATGGTAGAATTCAATGATGGTTCTAAAGGAATGGCTTTAAATTTAGAAAGTGACAATGTAGGCGTGGTTATCTTTGGGGATGATAGAAAAATTAAAGAAGGAGACACTGTAAAACGTACTAATTCAATTGTAGATGTGCCAGTTGGTAAAGAATTACTTGGAAGAGTTGTAGATGGACTTGGAGTTCCAATAGATGGAAAAGGAAGCTTACCTAATAAAATTTTGAGAAAAAGAGTTGAGGTAAAGGCTCCAGGCATAATTCCTCGTCAATCTGTTAATGAACCGATGCAAACTGGACTTAAAGCTATAGACACTCTCATACCTATAGGAAGAGGACAGAGAGAACTTATCATTGGTGATAGACAAACCGGCAAGACAGCAGTAGCGATAGACACGATAATAAATCAAAAAGCTATTAATGACTCTAATGATGAAAAGAAAAAACTTTATTGTGTTTATGTGGCTATAGGTCAAAAAAGATCAACTGTTGCACAAATAGTAAAAACTTTAGATGATGCCGGTGCAATGAAGTACACCACTGTCGTATCTGCTACAGCATCTGACTCGGCACCCTTACAATTTTTAGCGCCTTACACTGGCTGTACTATTGGAGAATATTTTAGAGATAACGGTATGCACGCCTTAATTATTTATGACGATCTTTCTAAACAAGCAGTAGCTTATCGACAAATGTCCTTATTATTAAGAAGACCACCAGGTAGGGAAGCATATCCAGGAGATGTTTTTTATTTACATAGTAGACTTTTGGAAAGAGCCGCAAAGTTAAGTGATAAAAATGGAGGGGGTTCCTTGACAGCACTTCCAATAATAGAAACCCAAGCAGGTGATGTATCTGCTTACATTCCTACCAATGTAATTTCAATTACCGACGGACAAATTTTCCTTGAAACTGAATTATTTAATCAGGGTATTAGACCAGCTGTAAACGTTGGATTATCTGTATCTAGGGTTGGATCGGCAGCTCAAACAAAAGCAATGAAAAAAGTTGCTGGCTCTATCAAACTTGAATTAGCGCAATACCGTGAGATGGCAGCGTTTGCTCAATTCGGCTCAGACCTAGATGCCTCTACTCAAAAGCTTTTAAATAGAGGATCAAAGCTAACTGAATTGTTAAAGCAAAATCAGTATTCGCCGTTAACTGTAGCCGAACAAGTTGTTTCTATTTTCACAGGTGTAAGCGGATATTTAGACGATATAGAATTGAATAGAATTAAGCAATTTGAACTTGGTCTTTTAGAAAAGGTTAAAAGTGATCAACCTGAAATTTTAGAAAGTATAAATTCGTCAGGAAAATTGGAGGATGATATAAAAAATCAACTCATAGAAATTATTGAAGGACAGAAAAAAGGAGAAAAAAATGCCTAGCCTCGATGATTTAAAAAAAAGAATAAAAAGTGTTAAATCTACTCAAAAAATTACAAAAGCCATGAAAATGGTTGCAGCAGCCAAGCTTAAAAAAGCACAAGAAAATGCAGAAAAAGGCAGACCTTATAGCGAGAAGTTAAGAAATATAATTTTAAATTTAACAAAAACAATTTCTAATGAAACAGGTTCTCCAAAATTACTAGTTGGAAATGGAAAAGATAAAATTTACTTATGTTTAGTTTTGACAGCAGATAGAGGTTTGTGTGGTGGCTTTAACTCAAATATCAGTAAACTCGCTAAAATTCATTTTAAAAAAATAATTAGTCAAGGAAAAAAATTAAAGATTATTACCGTTGGAAGCAAAGGGCATGATCAGATTAAAAATGATTACAACAAATATATTATTGACAATATAAGTTTTAAAGAGAAGAAAAAAATTTCATTTAATGAAGCTAATATAATCGGAAAAAAAATTATTCAATTATTTGATCAAGAACAATTTGATAAATGTTATATGTTTTATAATAACTTTAAGAATGTGATAACTCAAATACCAAAAGCTGAACAAATAATACCTACAGATTTAAAAGAAATACAAAAAAATGAAAATAAAAGTTTTTCTTACGATTTTGAACCTGACGAAGATGAAATACTGGATGATTTACTACCAAAAAATGTATCAACTCAAATTTTCAAAGCATTTTTGGAAAACTCTGCAAGTGAACAAGGTTCAAGGATGACAGCAATGGATAATGCAACTAGAAATGCTGGTGACTTAGTAGATAAACTTACGATTAATTACAATAGAAGCAGACAAGCTTCTATTACAAAAGAATTAATAGAAATCATTTCAGGAGCGGAGAGTTTGTAATGAGCAATCAAGGAGTTATAACTCAATTAATAGGAGCAGTAGTTGACGTAAAATTTGAAAACGAATTACCGGAAATTTATACTGCACTAGAAACTAATAATGGTGGAAATAAACTAATTTTAGAAGTAGCCCAACATCTTGGTGAAAATAGCGTAAGAACCATAGCGATGGACTCGACCGAGGGTCTTAAAAGAGGTGATAAAGTGCTAAATACTAAAGCTCCTATAAGTGTGCCAGTTGGTCCAGAGACGCTAGGAAGAATTATAAATGTAATAGGTCAACCAATAGATGAAAAAGGAGAAGTAAATACTAAAGAAAAATGGCCAATACACAGACCCTCACCAAAATTTACCGACCAATCAACTGAGACAGAAATTTTAGTAACAGGAATAAAAGTAATTGATTTATTAGCTCCATATGCAAAAGGAGGAAAAATCGGTTTATTTGGAGGCGCAGGTGTTGGAAAGACAGTAACAATTATGGAATTAATTAATAATATTGCTAAGGCTCATGGAGGATTCTCAGTTTTTGCAGGTGTAGGAGAGAGAACTAGAGAAGGTAATGATCTTTATCATGAGATGATAGAGTCAGGGGTAATTAAAAAAGATGGAAAAGGATCCAAAGCAGCCTTAGTCTACGGACAAATGAATGAACCTCCAGGAGCAAGAGCAAGAGTTGCCTTAACCGGTTTGACTGTAGCTGAATACTTCAGAGATCAAGAGGGTCAAGACGTGTTATTTTTTGTTGATAACATATTTAGATTCACGCAAGCGGGCTCCGAAGTTTCAGCTCTCTTAGGAAGAATACCATCTGCTGTGGGTTATCAACCAACTTTAGCCACTGATATGGGTAATCTGCAAGAAAGAATCACTTCTACTGGCAAAGGCTCAATAACATCTGTTCAAGCAATTTATGTTCCAGCTGATGACCTTACGGACCCTGCGCCAGCAACTTCTTTTTCACACTTAGATGCAACTACAGTGCTATCTAGACAAATAGCAGAGCTTGGAATTTATCCAGCAGTGGATCCTTTAGACTCAACGTCAAGAATTTTGGACCCGAGAGTTGTTGGTGATGAACACTATAGAGTTGCAAGGGAAGTTCAAAGAATTTTACAGGCTTACAAATCACTTCAAGACATTATAGCAATTCTTGGAATGGATGAATTATCCGAAGAAGATAAATTGACCGTTGCACGCGCAAGAAAAATACAAAGATTTCTATCACAACCTTTTTTTGTTGCTGAGGTGTTTACAGGATCCCCAGGAAAACTAGTAGACCTTGAGTCTACCATTAAAGGATTTGATGCCATTTGTAAGGGTGAATATGACAATTTACCAGAAGCTGCTTTTTATATGGTTGGATCAATTGAAGAGGTAATAGAAAAAGCAGAAAAACTCCAAAAAGATAATTAGATTTAATGTCACAAGAATTTAATATCGAAATTATAACTCCAGATGAAAAAATTTATTCAGGAAAAACAGATGAGGCTGTCTTACCCTTTTTTGAGGGCCAAGCAACTATTTTAAAAGACCATATTCCATTTATCACTTTTTTAAGACCAGGATTTATTACTATATCGAACGGAGAAAAATTTTATGTTGAGGAAGGAACTGTAGAATTTTCAGAAAATAATCTTTTAGTTTTGTCAGCATCAGCAAAAAACATTAAAAAATTGAAAAGCGATGAAATAAGTAAAATGATTAAAGAATCAGAAAATTTAATTTCAAAAAGTGAAAACTCAGATAAACAAAATTACATTTTAAATTACAAAATTGAGACCTTGAAACAAATCAATTAAAGAAATTAGTAATTTCTATTTTAAGTTTTTTATAAACTTCTTTTTTAAAATCTACAATAACCTCCGGCAAATTTTCATAATCTATCCATTTCCACTCTATAAACTCTGGATGTTTTGTATTGAGATTAATTTCATTATCGTTTCCAATAAATTTTACAATAAACCATTTTTGTTTCTGGCCTCTATATTTACCTCTCCAAATTTTACCTAATAAATTTGCCGGTAATTCATATTCAAATTCCTTATCTAACTCTTTCAAAATTTTAATTTTTGTTATACTAGTTTCTTCCTCTAATTCTCTTTTCATTGCATCCAACGCTGTTTCATTACCATCTATTCCTCCTTGAGGCATTTGCCACTTGTCAATTGGATTATCTTTTCTTTTACCGACAAAAACCTCATTGTTTTTGTTTAGCACAATGACACCAACACCTCTTCTCATCGGTAAATGATCTATCATTCAGTATTACTGCAAAAGCTTAACAGCATAATTTAATTGATTGTCAGTTTTAGAGTCTAATTCAAATTCATCTACTTCTTCCACAATTATATCTGGTAAAACACCGATTTCTGAAATTGATTTACCCGAAGGCAAATAGTATTTTGAAATTGTTAATCTAATACCACCCCCATTTTGAAGAGGGATAATCGATTGTACTGAACCTTTGCCATAAGAATTTTCACCTAAAATTATTGCTCTCTTATGATCTTTCAGAGCGCCAGCAAATATTTCAGACGCAGAAGCAGAACCATTGTTAATTAAAACTATTATAGGTTTTCCTTTTATCCCGTCTCCAGTTCTCGCAAAAAACTTTCTTGTTTCACTTATTTTTCTTCCTTTAGTTGATACAATTTCACCACCCTCTAAAAAAAAGTCAGTAATGCTAATTGCCTGAGTAAGAAGACCTCCTGGATTATTTCTTAAATCAATTATGTAGCCAACCAGCTTTTTTTGTTTTTCATAATTTTTAATCTTTTTAATAAATTGTTTGTCACTATTTTCATTAAATGACTTTAATCTTATGTAACCTATATTATTTTTACTCCCCAAAATTTTCGCCTCTACAGACTTTACTTCGATAATACTTCTTTGGATTTTAAACTTAAGAGTTTTATTTACGCCTTTTCTTCGAACTGACAGCTCTATACTTGAGCCAATTGGTCCTCTCATTAGTTTTACAGCCTCCATTAAAGTTTTGCCTTGAACTTGGTCGTTGTTAATTCTAACAATATAATCTCCTGCTTTAATACCAGCTTTTTCTGCAGGTGTGTCTGCTATAGGAGCTATTACCTTCACTACGCCTGCTTCCATACTAATTTCAATGCCCAGTCCACCAAACTCTCCTTTAGACTCTGTTTGCATACTTTTAAAAAGCTCAGGCGACATGTAGGCTGAATAGGGATCTAATGATTGTAAAACACCGTTTATTGCAGAATCCATCACATCTGCTTGATCAATATCATCAACATATTCTTGTTTTATTTTTTCCAAAACTTCACCAAATAAATCTATCTTTTCATAAAGCTTATCAACTGAAGTATTAGAATAAAGATTGGTATTTAAAAAAAATAAAAGAAAAAAAATAAAATTTAAAAGACACTTTTTCATATTAGCGCCTTTTCTTTTGGTAGACTTTCTGACCACATTTTCTCTAAATCATAAAATAATCTTTTTTCAGGATGAAATAAATGCACTATAACATCTATAGCATCAACTAGTTTCCAGTCACTACTTTCATATCCTTCAATTCTGCAATCATCTAATCCGTATTTTTTAAGTTCAATTAGAATATTTTCTGACAGAGATTGTAAATGTCTTGATGAAGTCCCAGACGCAATAATCATATAATCTGCAATATATGATTTTTTTTTTAAATCTATTATTACTATGTTGTTAGCTTTACTTTTGTTTAAAGTAGTTTCTATAATTTTCTTAATTTTATTTACTTCCATTAATAATTGCATCTCTTAACTTAGTCGAAGATATATCGAGCCTGATATTTTTAAAAAATATAAAGTTTTTTTTATTCAGATATTTCAATATAACAGATTTTTTTGCTTTTGTGTCAAAACCTTTTCTGGAAAAAACTACTAATTTTGTCAATTTTATCAATTCTTTGAAATTTTTCCATTTGTGTAAATTGATTAGATTATCTGCACCTATTATAAAAAAGACATTATAATTACCTCTTTTTTTTAAATATTTAATTAGCTTTATTGAAGTGGGGGACATAATTTTATTTTCATAATACTTTAACTCTATTTTTTTGTTCCTTTTAATCAAATTAAGGCATAACTTTTTTCTTAGTCTTAAAGAGAAAAAAGTTTTTTTTTTAAAAGGATTTTTTTTTGTTATAGCCCAGATAATTTTTTTTAACTTTAAAAGTTTTAAACTTCTTTCACTGATGTATAAATGTCCTTTATGAGGAGGATCAAAACTCCCACCAAACACTCCGATATTTTTAAAATTAGTTTTTGTCATTCTTTCTTACGGCCTGACAATACCTTTTCCATAAACTATATATTTATAGGAAGTTAATTGATTTAAACCTACAGGACCTCGGGGCGGAAGTTTGTTTGTTGAAATTCCGATTTCTCCACCAAAACCAAATTCACCTCCATCTGCAAATTGAGTAGATACGTTATGCATGGCGATGGAGCTATTAACATTTTTTAGAAAATATGATGCATTCTTTTGATTATTTGAAATTATACAATCCGTATGCATTGTGCCGTATTTAAGTATATGTGAGACTGCATCTTGAACATTTTTAACACTTTTAATGGATATTTTTGCATCAAGGTATTCTGTTTTCCAATCTATTTCTTTAGCAACTTTAAACTTATTATTGAATAATTTATTGATTTTATTATCTACAATTACTTCACAATTATTATTGACTAAAGATTTGATAACCTCAGAACCCTTCGTAGATAAAATTTTTTCATGAATTAATAAGGTTTCCAAAGCCCCACAAATACTAGTCCTTCTCATTTTTGCATTCAAGATAACTTTAATTGCATCATGTAAGTTGCAATCTTTATCTAAAAAAATATGACAAAGCCCCTCAAGATGCCCAATGACATGTATATTGGAATATTTTTGAACTTTAGCAACTAGTCCTTTTCCCCCTCTAGGAACTATAACATCAATATAATTACTCATCTTTGATAATAAAAAATCTACAATTTTCCTATTTTTATTTTCAATATATTGAAGACAATTTTGATCAATCCCATTTTTCTTGAGCGATTTTCTAAATAAATTAGATAAAATTTTATTTGAGTTAAAAGCTTCACTTCCACCTCTCAGAATTGCACAATTACTAGACTTTAGACATAAAGCGGCGACGTCAGCAGTAACATTGGGTCTACTCTCATAAATGATACCAATAACCCCAATGGGTGTTGTAATTTTTTGAAATTTAAGTCTATTTTTTCCTTTCCAACTTTCCAAAGTTTTTCCTATAGGATTGGGAAATTTTTTTATTTCTCTTATAGATTTGACTATTCCATCAATCTTTTTTTCGTCCAAAACTAGTCTATCTAACAAATTTTTTCTCTTTAAATTTTTGATATCTTTTGCGTTTTCTTTAAAAATTTTATTTTTATTAGTAAGTATCAACTTAATATAATCATCGAGAGTATTATTAATCTTTTTATGGTTAATTTCTTTTAAATTTTCAAATGCTTTTTTTGATCTTTTTCCCAGTTTTAAAATATTTCTCATATTATAACTTTACCATATCATCTTTATGAATAACTTCAGTTTTACTTGGATATCCAAGTATTTTTTCAATTTCATTGCTATGTCTTCCTTTGATTTTTTCAATTTCTTTTGATGAAAATGACGCAAGACCTCTTGCTAATTTGTTATTTTTTTCGTCCATTATAAGCACATTTTCACCCTTATTAAATTTTCCAGTGATAGTCTTTATTCCAGCTGCCAATAAACTTTTTCCATTCTTTAAAGCAATAGCAGCACCTTTATCAATATATATTGTGCCTGTAGAACTTAAAGAGCTGACTATCCATTTTTTTCGTGCTGCAAGTGTAGATATCTTTGGTATAAATTTTGTAAAATTTTTCTCTTTCAACATATAAGTAATTGGTCTCATCTTATTGCCGTTTGCAATAAACATATGGCAGCCCGAATTCATACAAATACTTGCTGCTTCAAGTTTAGTAATCATTCCTCCTGAACCATAGCTGTTTATTTTAGTATCAGCTAGTTTATATATGTTGTTACTAAGGTTTTTAACTTCTTTTATTAATTTCTTTTTATTTCCCTTATCGTACAAACCATCTACGTCAGAAAATATTATCAAAGTATCTGCTCCAATTATTTGAGCTACTCTAGCTGCTAGTCTATCGTTATCTCCATATTTTATTTCAGATGTAGCAGTCGTATCATTTTCATTAACTATGGGTATTGCCTTTAGTTTAAATAAATTATCAAATGTTCTTTTAACATTTAAAGCTCTCTTTCTCTGCTCAGTATCATCTGGTGAAATCAATATTTGTCCAACCTTATAATTATTTTTCTTAAAAATTTTTTGAAATTCTTCAGCCAAATGAATTTGGCCAATAGATGCAATAGCCTGGCTCATTTCAAGTTTAATTTTTTTTTCTCTTATTTTAAGATAACTTTGACCTAAAGCTATAGCCCCAGAAGAAACAATTACAACATCTCTATTTTTTTTATATTTTTTGATATCCTTTATAAGACTGTCCACCCAATTATTTTTAAATTTTCCTTTTTTGTCAATAACAGTAGAAGACCCTAGTTTAATAACTATTTTTTGAGAATTATCTACTAACATTATTTACAAGATCCTTTTTAATAGTTTGCATATCTTCTTTTTTAAATATTGAAATAATTTTAAATTTTTGTTTAATCTTTTTTTTAAATTTTAATATTTTCTCTTTAATTTCATTTTTTTCAACTAAGTCAGATTTATTAAAAAATATAATTTCCTTTTTCTTATACAATGATATGTCGTAATTTTTAAGTTCTGACCTTATTTTTTGATAGTTTTCGATTAATTTATCTTCAGTTATGTCGATCAAATGTAGTAATATTTTACATCTTTCGACATGTCTTAAAAACTTATCACCTAAACCTATACCTTTATGCGCTCCTTCCACCAAACCAGGTATATCTGCCAAAGTTACTTCTTTATTATCATAGTAAGCAACACCTAAATTAGGATTGATAGTTGTGAAAGGATAGTTTGCTATTTTTGGTTTTGCTCTAGTGAGCGCAGCTAGCAAACTTGATTTACCAGCATTTGGTAAACCTATTATTCCTACGTCAGCAATTATCTTTAATTGTAACCATACCCAAAATTCTTCACCGTGTTTTCCAGAGGTTTTTTTTCTTGGTGCTCTATTAATTGAACTTTTAAATCTTACGTTTCCAAGTCCACCTTTTCCTCCAGAAGCTACAAGATATCTTTCGTTATTTCTTTTAAAATCATAAACTAATGTATTATTGTCTTCCTCATAAATTTGAGTTCCTACAGGTACTTTTAAAATTAAATCCTTGCCGCTAGCACCTGTTTTATTTTTTTTGCTACCAGATTTTCCGTTATCAGCTTTAAAATGTTGAGAGTAGCGAAAGTCTATTAACGTATTTAAATTTCTTTCAGCTTCAAAAATAATTGAACCACCATCACCTCCATCTCCTCCATCAGGACCTCCAAATTCAACATATTTTTCTCGCCTAAAACTGGCAGAGCCTGATCCACCGTTTCCTGCTTTTAAATTAATTTTTGCTTGATCTAGAAATTTCATTGTATAGGTATAAATAACTTTTAATTATTTATTTATTTAATTGGGGATTACAGAAACAAATGTTCTGTTTAATTTAGATTTTTTAAATTTTACTTTCCCTTTTATCAATGAATAAATTGAATGATCTTTACCCATGCCAACGTTATTGCCTGGATGTATTTTTGTCCCTCTTTGTCTAACAATTATATTTCCTGGAATTACTAGTTGATCACCGTATCTCTTTACACCAAGTCTACGGCCTTTACTATCTCGTCCGTTACGCGATGATCCACCTGCTTTTTTTGTTGCCATTTAATTACCTATTTTTTTAATGTCTTTTTTAAATCTTTTTTTTCTGTTTTAACAGTTTTCTTTTTTTCAACTATTTTAGCCTCATCAATTACTTTTCCACCTTTAGCTAATATTTTTGTAATTTGTATTTTAGAGTGTTGCTGTCTATGACCATTTTTTTTTCTAGAGTTCTTTCTTCTTCTTTTATGAAACACTAGTATAGTTCTATCTTTAACATTATCTAAAAGTTTAGCTTCAACAGTTGCACCCTCAATACTTGGATTTCCAATTTCAGTTTTTTGGTTGTCATTTAAGAGTAAAACATTTTTAAATTTAATAGTTTCACCTTTTTTCACATCAAGTTTTTCTATTTCTAGTATTTTACTAGTAGAAACTTTGTATTGTTTTCCGCCTGTTTCAATAATTGCAAATGACATAATTTCTCTTTTTTCTGTTTCCACGCAATATAGCCTTCAATTAAATCAAGTCAAGAATATTGAGGTTAAAAATTATCCTTTAAATCTCGTAATTTGGTAAAAATTTCTTGATCTGATGCATCTTTAAGATTTAGCGCTTGTTTAATATCATTATCATCATATCTTAAAAAAATATTAGTTTTTAATTCTTCACCTATAGTAGTTGGTATAGTTGGAAGATTACTCTTTATTTTTGAATTAATTTCAATAGATTTTTCTTTAAGTTTTAGGTTATTTTGATCATACTTTAAACAAAAATTTAAATTTGATTTTGTATATTCATGTCCACAATAAATTTTTGTTTGTGAAGGAAGAACTTTTAGTTTGTTTAATGAGTTAAACATGTCTTTATATGTGCCTTCAAATATTCTACCACATCCTAAAGAAAATAGTGTATCTCCTGTAAATATAATTTTTTGATCCTTAAAGTAAAAAGCAATATGACCTTTTGTATGACCTGGAATAAATATTGTTTTAAACATCAGGCCACCAATTTTTTGATTTTGGTTATCCTTTAACAAAATATCAATTCCAGGAATACGGTCTTTATCACCATCAAACCCTATAATTTTTGAATTATATTTTTTTTTAAGTTTAATATTGCCATCTACATGATCCGCATGATGATGAGTATTAAGTATATAATCTAACTTTTTGTACTTTTGAATCACCTTGTCGCACTGAATGAATTCAGAAGGATCAACTATTGATACTGAGTTAGATTTTTCTTCAAATATCAAATAACTATAATTATCACTTAAGCACTTAATTATTTCTATTTTCATTTTATCCAATTAAAAATATTCCTAATTTTGAAAAAAGATTCTTAATTTCTAAATTGCTTTTTTTGATCAAGGAAGTTTGATCTTCGTTTACTCCAACTACTTTTTTAATATTAATATTTTTTTCATCACAAAAATTAAAAAGATCTTTAATTGTACACATATGCAAATTTGGTGTGTTATACCAAGTATTTGGTAAAGTTTTAGTTACTGGCATTTCGCCGAAAAATAAAAGTTTTGTTCTTACTTTCCAGTATCCGAAATTTGGAATAGAAATAATTACTGATTTACCAATTCTTAAAAGCTCTCTCAATACTTTTTCTGGGTTGTAAAAAGCTTGGAGAGTTTGACTCAAAACCACGTAATCAAATGATTGGTTGGGAAATTGATAAAGCTCTGTTTCAGCGTTACCTTGTATGACAGGCAAACCTTTATGAATACATTTTTGAACATTACTTTGATCAAGTTCCATCCCTCGAACTTCAATATTTTTTTTCTTGTGAAGTAAATCCATTAAAGAACCATCTCCGCAACCAACGTCTAAGACTCTTGTATTATTGGGTAATAAATCAGCAATTACTTTAAATTCTTTTTTCATTTTTAAACTTTTCATACATTGAGTCTATAAAACTTTTAAGAGTTCTTAAAAAATCTGGCACATCTAGCAAGAACGAGTCATGCCCTTTATCTGTAATTATCTCTGAGTACGATACATCCGCACCAGAAGCATTTAAAGCTATAACTATATCTTTGTTCTCCTTTGTCGTATAAAGCCAGTCTGAGGAGAATGATATAATTAAAAATTTAGTTTTCTGTGTTTTAAAAGCTTCAATCAAGCCTCCCTTAAATTGTTTTGAAAGATCAAAATAATCCATTGCTCTAGATATGTATAAAACAGAGTTAGCATCGAATCTTTCTACGAACGCATAGCCCTGATGTCTTAAATAACTTTCAACTTGAAAATCTGCATTAAAGCTAAATTCGTAATCTGCTTTCTCTTGTAATTTTCTTCCAAACTTTTCCTGCATACCC
>MDTB01076362.1_pt1 | contig 18020 bp, 14 predicted proteins | sample 811161 | NCBI WGS metagenome assembly MDTB01 (sample SAMN05326650, study PRJNA326480) | marine metagenome | isolation source: seawater | place: Mediterranean Sea | collected 2009
ATAGATGCCATACAATAATGAATTGTACTAATTCTTGTCCAAAAGGATTAAATCCTGCAAAAGCCATTGGATCTATCAAGAAAATGCTTGCAACAAGTTAAAAGCTTATTTAATCAATATCATCATGAAAACTATTGAACACTTTGTCGGAGGTAAATCATTTAGCGGAGAATCAAAAAGAACTGGTAAAGTATATAATCCGGCAACAGGGGAGCAAAGTTCAGAAGTAAAACTTGCATCATTAAAAGATGTAAATCAAGCAGTAGAAAATGCTAAGAATGCATTTGAAACTTGGGCAAATACACCTCCCCTACAAAGAGCAAGAATAATGTTTAAATTTAAGGAATTAATTGAAAAAAACTCTGACGAACTAACAAAAATAATAGTAGCTGAACATGGTAAAGTTTATGAGGATGCAAAAGGCTCATTGACTAGAGGTTTAGAAGTAGTTGAATATGCGTGTGGCATTCCCCAGCTGCTTAAAGGAGAGTTTACAGAAAATGTTGGTACCAATGTTGATAGCTGGTCCATAAGACAGCCTTTAGGAGTTTGTGCTGGAATTACACCTTTTAACTTTCCTGCAATGGTTCCAATGTGGATGTTTCCTATGGCAATAGCATGTGGAAATACTTTTGTTTTAAAACCTTCAGAAAAAGACCCCTCATGCTCAATGCGTTTAGCAGAACTGTTGAAAGAAGCTGGTCTACCGGATGGAGTTTTTAATATTGTAAATGGAGACAAAGAGGCTGTTGATGCTCTAATTAACAATAAAGATGTTGTAGCAATGAGTTTTGTAGGATCTACGCCAATAGCAAAATATATTTACGAGAATTGTGCAAAAAATGAAAAAAGAGTTCAGGCACTTGGTGGTGCAAAAAATCATTGTGTTGTAATGCCAGATTGTGACTTAGATCAAGCGGTAAATGGTTTAATGGGTGCAGCTTATGGTTCGGCAGGAGAAAGATGCATGGCTCAATCAGTTGCTGTCGCAGTTGGAGAAATTGGAGATAAGCTTGTAGACATACTTGCAAAAAAAGTAGAAGCTCTAAAAGTTGGACCTGGAATGGATAAACAATCTGAAATGGGACCTTTGGTAACAAAAGAACATTTAGCTAAAGTAAAAAGTTATGTAGATATCGGTGAGAAAGAAGGAGCAAAACTAGTTGTTGATGGTAGAAACTTTCAACTACAAGGTTATGAAAATGGTTATTACATAGGCGGATGTTTATTCGATCATGTAAAAAAAAACATGAGAATTTATAAAGAAGAAATATTTGGGCCAGTTTTATCAGTTATCAGAGCCAAAGATTTTAATGAAGCACTTAAATTAGTTAATGATCACGAATTTGGAAATGGAGTAAGTATTTTTACAAGAGATGGAGACTCAGGAAGGACTTTTTCTAATAAAGCAAAAATCGGCATGGTGGGAATTAATATTCCCATACCGGTACCAATGGCATTTCACAGTTTTGGTGGTTGGAAAAGATCTTTATTTGGAGATCAGCATATGCATGGTCCTGAGGGGGTAAGATTTTATACAAAACTTAAAACTATTACATCAAGGTGGCCTTCAGGTTTGAGATCAGATCCTGAATTTGTAATGCCAACAATGAAATAATAATAAAAAGGAGATCAATGAAAAAAATTACATTAATAGGTGCTGGTCAAATTGGAGGAACTTTAGCGCATTTAATAGCGTTAAAAGGATTGGCCGATGTTGTATTATTTGATGTTGCAGCAGGTGTAGCAAAAGGTAAAGCTTTAGACATAGCACAATCCTCACCAGTTGATGGGTTTAACGTAAACTTGATTGGGTCAGATAATTATGAAGATACAAAAAATTCTGATGTAATAATTATAACTGCCGGAGTTCCAAGAAAACCAGGAATGACAAGAGATGATTTGCTAGGGATCAATCTGAAAATTATCAAACAGGTAGCAGAAGGAATAAAAAAAACATCACCGAATGCGTTTGTTATATGTATAACTAACCCTTTAGATGTTATTGTTATGGCTTTACAAAAGTATTCCGGATTACCAAAAAACAAAGTAGTTGGTATGGCGGGAATTCTAGATTCTTCGAGATTTATTTATTTTTTATCTCAAGAATTAAAAGTTCCAGTAGGAAAAATTAAGTCATTTGTTTTAGGTGGCCACGGAGATAGCATGGTTGCAATGCTCGAGTCTACTGAAATTGACGGGAAAAATATTTCTGAAATAATTAAAGATGGAAAATTATCAAAAGAAAAATTAGATCAGATTGTAGAGCGAACAAAAAAAGGTGGAGCTGAAATAGTAAAATATTTAGAAAAAGGTTCTGCGTTTTATGCTCCAGCGGCATCAGGTGTAGAAATGGCAGAGTGTTTTATAAAAGATTTAAAAAAACAATTACCATGTGCAGCTTATTTAAATGGAGAGTATGGTTTTACAAATGTTTACGCAGGGGTACCAATTATTATTGGAAAAAATGGAGTGGAAAAGATAATAGAGCTAAATCTATCTCAAAAAGAAAAAGACGCTTTTGCTTTATCAGTTAAGACTGTACAAGATTTGTATAAAGCAGCACAAAAGATCGATCCAAATCTATAGTTTGGTATGAATTTTAAGAATTCAGAAGTGAAAGATTTAGTTGTGGTAGGTACCGGCATAGCAGGTCTTAATTTCATTGATAAATATTTAGAGAAAGGAAAAAAAATTCACGTCATTTCTCCAAAATCGAACCAAAATTTTAAAAAAAGGGGTGATAATAAAATTAAAATATTACCCTCTCAAATGAGAGGGGAGTATAAAAAAGTATATGACTATTACAGTGCAAACAATCTAAATTTAAGAAGTGGTTGTAAAGCTATTGGTGCATTGAGCTTCGGCGGATTGACAAATTATTGGGGACTTCAGATTGATAGCTATATCCAAAACAACCAGCTACATTTGAAAAATAAAACTTGTTCTGAAATTAAAAAATATTTTATTGAGTTTCTTAAAAGATATAGATTAATAGGATCATTTGAAGAAAAAAAAATTTCTTACAATAATCAATTTAATATTCCTCCCGAATTCGATAATTTAAAAAAAAATAAGGAAAAATTAAATTGTAGAAAACCTATCTTAGCTTTTTCTTGTTTCAAAAAATTTAAGGGAGATTTAAATAAATTAAATGAAAATAAACAAAAATTAACAGCTGATAGTATTTTCAAAAAAATCAAAAATAAAAAAAAAATTAAAATTCATAATTATTACCTAGAAAAAATTTTGGTTAAAAAAGGATTAATCCAAATATTCTGCAAAAATAAAGGTAAAAAAAAGATATTACTTAGTAAAAAATTGGTGTTAGCTAGCGGTACAATAGCGACAACAAAAATCTTAATGGAGTTTCTAAAAATAAAAAAAGAAATTAAGATAAAGCATCATCCAAGATTATTAAGTGTTTTTGTTTCAAAGAAAAAATTAAATTATAATTTAAACTTTACACCCTCTCTTTTTCAAATAATGAATAATTCTGAAGAGGGGTATTTTACTGCTGATTTAAGACCGGGAAATAAATTAATTACGAAATCAATTATAGATGCTTTTCCTTTTATAAAACCATTCGAATTCATAATAAATATATTCAGAAAAAGATTAATATTCTCTAATTTCTTATTAGACTCAAAATTTAGCAATTTATATTTGAAGAAAAAAGAAAACAAATTTGATCTGTATAGTAAAAAAAATGATTTAAATGCAATTTTAAAAAAAAAAAATAAAAGTATTTTTAAATTGCTATTAAGAAAAGGTTTAATATTACCAATTTTTAAAACTTTTTTTCCTGGTTATGGTGCAGATTATCATTATTTTGGTTCAGTGCCCTTTGCAAAAAAAGGAAAACTTGCAGTAAATAATAATTGTCAACTTTTACCGTTTAAGAATATATACATTGTAGATGGTTCAGTATTTGATTTTAGGATTAATAAATACCCTCTTGGAATTGTTGCAGCCAACGCTCGAAGAATTGCAAAATATTTATCCCGATGAGATCTTTCAGAATAAATATCTATCTAACACTAAAACACTTTTTTAGTTCATTTTTTATTTCAGAAAAAAAAATAAAAGGAAAAATATTTAATAAATTAAAAAATATGACTGGGAAAAAGGAGATAATATTAACAAGCCAACTTAGAACAGGTTTTATTCTTACTCTACAATATTTAAAAAAAAAATATCCTAATAAAAATGAGATAATTTTAAGTTCTTACAACTTAGCCGAAATGGTGAATATATGTAGAAATCTTGGACTGAAAATAATTTTTCCAAGACTAGATGAAAATTTATTTTTTGAGGAAAAAAGTCTCAGAAAAAGTATGAATTCGAGAACTCTTGCAGTAGTAACAACAAATATATTTAATACTTTTAATCAGCTTAAAAAAATTAAAAGAATTTGTAACAAAAAAAAAGTTCAATTAATAGAGGATAATGCAATTTATTTTGGAAATTATAAAATGATAAAAAAAAGAAAAATATTCTCTGGAAGTTTTGGAGATTTTTCTTTGAATAGTTTTAATATTATGAAAAATATTAGTGCCATGTACGGTGGATCAGTTGCTACAAATGATAAAAATTTTATAGATTTTGCAAATGATCAAATTAAAGTTTATAAAAATTTTCCATTCCTTATATTTGCAAAACAATGTTTAATATTTTTGATCCTTAAGTTCATCAAAATAAAAATTATCTATGATATTTTATTTTTCAATATTATCAAAAATGCAAATGATAAAAATAATAAATATCTTTTAAGCTTAGTTTATCCAAGTATTAAGTTTAAAAAGAAAAAGTTTCCAAATTATTATTTTACAAAATTACATACTCTCGCAAAAAAGATGATATTTTTACAATTTAGTGACAATAATAATTTTAATAAAAATCATTTAATGAAAAAAAATAATAACTCTTTTTATTACAATTTATTGAAGAGGAAAAATATAAAAGAAGTAAAACTTTTAAAATACGAGGATGCAAATTTTCAAAATTATAACGATTTTCCTATCATTGTGGAAAATAAGAAATTCTTAGTTAAATATCTTTTTTCACAAGGTATTGAAACTAAAACAATTCAATATGTAGATTGCCAAAATATTTTTAAATATAAAAAAGAAAATTTAAGAGAGTTTGAAAATAAAATATTATGTTTACCTAACCATAGATTAATATCAAAAAAGTATATTGAATTTATAATTGACTCTTTAAATAATTTTTACAAAGGTAAATATGTATAATAGTAAGTTACTTCTATTACCTTACTTCGCTCTTGTTATTATAGCTTTCTCAATAAATTTTTGGACTGGTATCAGAGGCGTTTTTCCCATAGATACATTCTTACATTACGATACAGCTTTTAAGATTCTTGAAAATGAAGTTCCAATACGTGATTATTGGGTGATTCATGGTATATCACTGGATTATTTCCAAAGCCTCTTTTTTTATATATTTGGTGTAAATTGGATAAGTTACCTGGCTCACAGTTCAATATTTAATTCTTTGACTACAATTTTCGTTTATATTTTTTTTAACCAACTTGAAATAGGAAAAATAAATTCCTTTTTGCTATCTGTATTTTTTTCAATACTTGCCTATCCAGTTAGCGGTGTACCATTTTTAGATCATCATGCTACTTTTTTTTGTTTAATATCACTAATATTATTTTATTTTTCAATCAAACATAAAAGAACTTATTTATATTACATAATACCTATACTTTTTGGATTAGCTTTTCTTTCAAAACCCGTCCCATCTTTTTATATTTTTTTTTCTTTCTTGATAGTTCTCGCAATCTATATTTTAAAAGAGAAAGATGTATTATTACTAAGAAATTTAGCAATCGGTTCAATAATTTTTTTATTACTGTTGTTTATTTTTTTCAAAGCACAAAATGTTCCAATACGATCCTTTTACGAACAAATAATCTTATATCCTCTATCAATTGGAGAACAAAGAATTACGAATATATTTGAGATGATTAATAATAGAATTTTTAATTATAAATTTATAATTTTATCTTTATTTTTAATAACGTTTTTGTTGCTAAAAAATTTGAATTATAAAAAATTACCAAAAGAAAATAATTATATTATATTTATTTTGATATTGTTCTCGATTGTGATGATATTCCATCAATTATTAACTAAAAATCAAAATTTCATATTTTTTTTAATTCCTCTTAATGTGGGATTAATTTTATATTTGATAGAAAATACTGAGTATAAAAAAAATGTAATTTTGTTTACTTTAATAATCACAACTTTTCTAATTACTCTCAAATATCATGAAAGATTTAACATTGATAGAAAATTTCATGAATTACAAAATGTGAATTTAAATTCCTCAATAAGTTCGTCACAAATAAGTAAGAGTTTATATCCTTTAAAATGGATTACACCAAGTTTCAAAGATCCAGAAAAAGAGTTATTAATTATAAAAAAGTTTTTAAAACAAATTGATAATGAAACAGGTAATATTCTATTGATAACGAACTATAATTTCATAGACTCAATAACAGAAAAAAAATTATTTATGGTCTCGAGAAACTACGATGATGTTACGATTCCTTCAAAAGATAACAAATTTTTTTTAAGTTTTAAAAATCAATTTACAAAAAAAATTAATGAGAATAATATTGAAACAATTTTAATTTTTTCACCTAAAAAAAACATGTCTTTAAAATTTAAGAACAATCTTTTAAGTTATTTAGAGGAAAAATGTTTTGATGAACAAAATTTAGATTTTGGTATAGACAAAATAATATTTAAAAAATGTTAGTTATTTTTTTAGATAATAATTAGTAATTAAAAATAATAATTTAAATAAACCTGGCACAAGATGTAATTTATCGTAATTTTTGTATTCTTTATTTTCATCATTTGTAATTTTGTGAATACTTTGAATCAAAAAATCTTTATTATTAAGGTAGAGAAAAAATATATCTGTTGCCTTACAATTTTCCTTTAAATTTATTTCTCTTTCGTTTATAATTTTCCCCACATCAAATTTTTCACTAATCTCATGAAATGTCAGAGAAATTTTGTCCCAATTTTTTATAAATTTATAAAAAAAGATAAAAGAACCTCTTTGATATTTTAAATTGCCTAAATGAAAATTATAAATTTTAAAATTCTGTGTCTGAATTTTTTCAGAACAGTAAACGCTTAAGCCATAATCATAGTCATCAATAACATTTTTTATAATTTTGCAATTTTTATTATTATCTAAAATATTTTTTAAAGAAATCTTATTTTGTAAACTTTTTAAAAATATCTTAATAGACCCGAAAAAAATAATAACAAAAAGAATTTTGATTTTTCTTAAAAAACTTGGGTAAGAAAGTTTGATGTCAATTTTATAGTTCTTAAATTGTGGGTCAGCAATGATAGAATTAACTAAGTGAAGAGAAATTACTTCGTCATGTGTAGTGTAAATAATAATTTTCTTCATGAAATTTTATTTATTAAATTAGCCGAGTTTATAAAATCCTTTTGTTTATTAAATTTAAAAACAATAAGTAACAAAAAATTATAAATAATTATGACGGTAAATATATAAATTGGCCAATCATGACCTTGAAAATTAAAAAACAATAAAATCATACTGTAGAAAAAAGATATAATTAGAGCTCTAGATATAAAAACTGCATTCACTCTCAAGGAATGGTAAATTAGTCCAATTGCCGAAAGTTTTGACTCACCTATTAATCTTTTTTTTCTTTCCGCTTGGATTTTATAAATTCGACAGTTTTTTGCTATGCAACCTGAATATGCTAACCAAGAGCGATTGTTGGATAGAATTTTTTTTATCATACTTGAGTCAAATGATGAAAAGTTTCCGAAAGAAATCCATTTGAGAGTGAATATAAATGTGAGAATTTTGTGAAGTATATAAAACAATTGAAATAAATAATGCTCTTTTCTTTTTGTACGGGTGGAAACTATTATTTTATCATTGTACATTTCTGCTTTTTTCATCATCTCAGGAATTTTATTAACGTCATCCTCGCCATCAGAGTCTAAAATTGTGACAATCATTTTTTCGTTAATTTTAGATAGATAACTCAAACCTATTGAAATTGCCTTTTGACTCCCTAAATTAATTTTCAAATTTAAGATTGTAATTTTATCTATATTACTTTGAGGTTTAAACTTTGGGGGCTTTAAATTTGAAAAATCATTTACAATGATGATTGTAACTTTTTTACCTACACTCTCCATTTGAGTATTTATCTTAGCCAATAAAATTTCTAAAGACTCCCAGTCATCATAAAGTGGTAAAAGACAAATATATTTATACAATTAAAAATCCTAATTTTTATTTTCCAAATCTTTTTGTATTTTTTTAAAAAATGCATTTAGAAGCTCAGCATCTTCTGCTGAAATGTATCTTTCTTTACTCAAAGAATTCCTAATTTCTTCTCTTGCTTTAATTTTAAAATTTTCGATATTCTCTTTAGAATAAAAAAAGTTTATTTTGGATTGTATTTGATTAATAGTTTGCCCAATTGTCAATTTATAGAAAATAAAAAAAAGTAAAAAGATTGTTAAAGTTTTATATATAAAAATTTTCATTTATTTTTTCTGAATACCTCGTAAATTATTGCTCCATCTATAACTTTTTCTTTTAATTTAGTAAAACCTAAAGGAATATCATATTTTCTATTATAATTTTTATCAACATCAGAGATTCTATTAGAGTAAAGAAAATTGGATTTATCATTTTCTTTAATCTCAATTATTTTTATTTTTTTAACATTTTTATCTTGAATAAGCTCCAACATTTGCCATATAGGATACCAAGACACAACTCCAATTTTTATTACTTCTTCATTAGCATTAGAAGCTAAAGTTTCTTTTAAAAATTCGATTGATGATAATCCAGTATAATCAACCTCAACATTATTCTTTATTTGATTTGGAACCAAAATATTAAAATATAGAGATTGATAAGGATGATAAATTATCAATCGCAATGAAGTAAATACCAAAAACAAATAAAACAATATTTTAATTAAAGGCTTTTGAATTTTGTAAAAATTTTTTTTGAAGTTGAATATAAAAATTGAAAAAATACAAAAATAAATGATAAAGAAATATAAAAAATATGCTACACGCCAACTATTATAAAGTTTTATATTTAGAAACATTAAACCAATTAAAATAGTTAAAAAATTAAATAAAATAAAAATATCTTTTAATTCATTCTTCCCTCTCCAAAAATCAGGGTATATGTTTTTTTTAGATATATTTATGTATCTTTTAAAAAACCTTTTACAAATACTAAAAAATCCAAAAAAGAAAAGAGTCAAATGTAAAATGGGTGTAGAAATCAAAATCCAAAACGGTAAGTAATAATACGGAAGAAAATTTGGATCACAATACTTGCCTAAAAAATAAACTTTGGCATTAAAATAGTCATCTAGTATTTCAAAATAGCTTAAAAAATTTGTAATAGGATTTTCCCAGAGTAAAGGCCAAATAACGATTATTGAAATTACAAAAGATAGAAAAAGTATTAAGTTTCTTTTAATAATATTTAAAAAGTTAATTTTATTTACTAATGTGATTTGTAATATGACATAAGTAGCAATTAGTGAAATACCGAATAATCTTAAAGATGTTGCAGCGGCAGCAAAAAATGCAAAGAGAATAATATTTGTTACTGTGGGCCTATCTATTGTTTTAAAGCAAAAATACGATGATATTATTACAAATACTAGGAAAATTATGTCTTTGGTATTTTGAAAACTATCACCAAAAATTCTAGGTGTAATAAACATTAAAATTACACCTAAGATAGATAAATAGTTTTTTTTAAATCTATTTAATAGAACTTTGTATAAAAAAAATAAGCCAAGATAAAAATATAAAAAAACGAGCGCATGTCGCAAGTAGTAGTATTCATGTGGTTGATTCAATTTAAATAGTATTTCAATATAGGCAGCAGGTACGTCAAAAATTATTCCATATTTATTAAAATGATTTATATCTGATAGTGCAAAGCCTTGAATTTCATTTAATTTTTGATCTGATAGTAAAGCTAGCTTTTCAAAATTAAAGTAGTTTGCGATATATTTTAACCAATAAAAGCCATTAGATCTATGGAACTTCTCATCAATATTAAATCCAAAGTCTTTATAAATTAAAAAACCGATAACTAAAAATATTAAAAATATAATGTGTTTTATAAAATACCAATTTTTAATATTAGAAATCATCAAACAATTTAAATTATTTATAGAATAATTATATTTAAGATGTATAAAGTGTAGCTAACAATGAATATTCACGAATATCAAGCTAAAAAAATATTAAAAGATTTCAACGCCCCTGTTTCTAACGGGGTAGTAGTTAAATCATTAAATGAAATAGAAAAAGCAGTTAGTAAAATTAAATCTAGCCAGTATGTTTTAAAAGCCCAAATACATGCAGGGGGTAGAGGAAAGGCTGGGGGGAGTTAAATTAGTAAAAAATGTGAATGAACTAAAATTAGAAGCTGAAAAACTCATGGGAAAAAAACTTATAACTCATCAAACTGGCCCAGAAGGAAGAGAAGTAAAAACTTTATATGTTGAAGAAGCATCAGAAATTTCTAAGGAATTTTATTTATCATGCTTGGTTGATAGAGAAACTTCAAAAATAGCTTTTATTAGTAGTACTGAAGGAGGAATGGATATCGAAAGTGTTGCTGCTAACACGCCAGAAAAAATAATTACAACCAAAATAGAATATAAAAATTCAGGCCCAACAGATGATGAGATTTTAAAAATTATATCAATTTTCAAACTAACAAGTGAACAAAAAGAAGAGGGAAAAAAACTAATTAAAATACTCTATAAAATATTATTAGAAAAAGATGCAAATTTAATCGAAATTAATCCTTTGATTATTACAAAAAATGATAAATTAGTTTGTTTAGACGCCAAAATGAACTTTGATGATAATGCAATATTCAGAAGACCGGAAATTTTGCAACTAAGAGACTTAAATGAAGAAGATCCAGCTGAGATTGAAGCTAGTAAATACGATTTAGCTTATATTAAATTAAATGGCTCTATAGGATGTATGGTTAACGGGGCTGGTTTAGCTATGGCAACAATGGATATTATTAAGTTATATGGAAAAGAACCTGCTAACTTTTTAGATGTTGGTGGTGGTGCATCAAAAGAAAAAGTTACAGCTGCTTTCAAATTAATTTTGGCAGATAATAATGTTAAAGGAATTTTAATAAACATTTTTGGGGGAATAATGAGATGTGATGTTCTTGCGCAAGGAGTAGTAGATGCTGCCAAAGAAGTTAACTTGGCCGTTCCTTTAGTTGTAAGATTAGCCGGTACAAATTTTAAAGAAGGTAAAGAAATACTTGATAGATCTAGACTAAAAATATTGTCAGCTGCAGATTTGAATGATGCAGCTAAAAAAATTGTTGAGGCAATAAAATAAAGTGTCGATATTAATTAATAAAAATACAAAAGTAATTTGCCAAGGTTTTACAGGAACGCATGGTACATTCCATTCTGAACAAGCTATAAAGTATGGAACTAAGCTAGTAGGAGGTGTTACTCCAAAAAAAGGCGGACAAAAACATTTGAACCTACCAGTCTTTAACTCTGTACAAGAAGCAAAAGATCAAACCTCTGCAGATGCTACAATGATTTATGTTCCACCAAAATACGCTGGTTCAGCAATAATTGAAGCTATAGAGGCTGGCATTGAACTAATAGTTTGCATAACAGAAGGTATACCCGTATTGGATATGCTCAAAGTAAAGCAGATTTTAAAAAAAAGTAATTCAAGATTAATTGGTCCCAATTGTCCAGGTATAATTACTCCAGATGAATGTAAAATTGGTATCATGCCAGGTAACATTCACAAAAAAGGAACAGTTGGTATAGTTTCAAGATCAGGAACTCTCACTTATGAAGCTGTTGCTCAAACTTCCGCAAATGGAATGGGTCAGTCAACGTGTATAGGAATTGGTGGTGATCCAATTAACGGAACTAATTTTATTGATTGTTTAGAACTTTTTTTAAAAGACAAGGAGACTAAATCAATAGTTATGATTGGTGAAATAGGAGGTTCGGCAGAGGAGGAAGCATCTGAATTTCTAAAAAAGGAAAAAATCAAGAAACCAATGGTTGGTTTTATAGCAGGATTGACAGCTCCTCCAGGAAGACGTATGGGACATGCCGGGGCTATTATCTCTGGGGGTAAAGGAGGCGCTGAGGATAAAATCGAAACCATGAAATCTGCTGGAATTACAATTTCAAAATCACCAGCAGATATAGGTAAGACACTTTACCAAAAACTTAATGGTTGATTTTTAATAATTTATGTTACAATAAATTTTTGATGTCATCTTCAAATAATAACACTATATACAAAAAAACTTCCTTCTTAGCAGGAAATAACTCAGAATTTATCAAAGAGTTTTATGCTGATTATATTTCAGATCCCAATTCTTTGCCAGAAAGCTGGAGAAAATTTTTTGAAGGGCTTAGTGATGATGAAAAATTAATTTATGAAGATTTAAAAGGACCCAGTTGGTCACCAGAAAAAAAAATCAAGAAACCTTTAAAAAAACTAAAAGAAAATTTTAAATTTAGTGAAAGTTCTTCAGATTTAAACTCAAAATTAATTAAGCAGGCAACTAAAGACTCGGTAAGAGCAATTATGTTGATAAGGGCTTATCGAATAAGAGGGCATTTAATTGCTAGTTTAGATCCTTTGTCTATTCAAAAAAAAGAAGAACATCCTGAGCTTAAACTAGAGAATTATGGATTTACTGAAAAAGATTATAATCGTAAAATTTTTCTAGATGGAGTTCTTGGTCTACGATATGCAGATTTAAATCAAATCATTACTATTCTAAAAAAAACATATTGTTCTAATATTGGCTATGAGTTTATGCACATGGGGGATCCTGAGGAAAAATCTTGGATTAGAGATAGAATCGAAGGGCCTGAAAAAGATATTGCTTTCACTGACAATGGCAAAAGAGCAATTTTAAATAAGATGGTTCAGGCTGAGGGTTTTGAAAAATATTTACATATTAAATTTGTAGGAACTAAAAGATTTGGACTTGACGGAGGAGAATCGTTAATCCCAGCATTAGAACAAATAATTAAAAGGGGAGGAAATTTAGGTGCTAAAGAAATTAAGATTGGCATGCCTCACCGAGGTAGGTTGAATGTTCTTGCTAATGTAATGGGAAAACCTTTTAAAGCAATATTTAGTGAATTTTTTGGAAAGTCATCAAATATAACTAAAGATTTTGAAGGAGATGTTAAATACCACTTAGGTGCTTCTTCTAATAGAGAGTTTGATGGCAATTCTGTACATATTAGTCTGACTGATAATCCATCTCACCTAGAGGCAGTAAATCCAGTCGTATTAGGACAGGTACGAGCAAAACAATTTTTTCATAAAGATAAAAATAGAAAAAAAGTTATACCTGTGCTTATGCATGGAGATGCAGCTTTCGCAGGACAAGGAATAGTAGCGGAATGTTTTGCAATGTCCGGACTTCCAGGACATAATATTGGAGGGACTATACATATAATTGTAAATAACCAAATTGGATTCACGACTGCTCCAAGGTTTGCTAGATCTTCACCTTATCCTTCAGACGTTGCTAAAACAGCTCAAGCCCCAATACTACATGTGAATGGTGATGATCCCGAAGCAGTGGTACATTGCGCAAAGATTGCTACAGAGTATAGGCAAAAATTTAACAGAGATATTGTTATAGATATGGTTTGTTACAGAAGGTTTGGACATAACGAGGGAGATGAGCCTTCATTCACACAACCAATTATGTATAGAAAGATTAGATCTCATCCAACAACTCTTTCTATTTATGGAAATAAACTGAGTAACGAGAGATTAACTACAAAAACTGACCTTCAAAACGAAAAAATAAAGTTTAAAAACTATTTGGAAAAAGAATTTGAGTCGTCAAAAAGTTATAAATCAGAATTAAAGTGGTTTGATGGGGCTTGGTCTCGTTTTAAACCGGGTTTGGGAAAAGATAAGAGAGGTGTGAGTGGTGTAGACAAAACTAAATTAATCGAAATTGGAAAAAAAATTTCTAAAATTCCTGCAAATTTCAATGTTCATAAAACTTTAAAAAAAATATTTGATCTAAGAATGAATAAAATTAAAGAAGGTAAAGCGATAGATTGGTCAACTGCTGAAAGTTTAGCATTTGGAACTTTACTTACTGAGGGTTTTTCAGTGAGACTATCTGGTCAAGACTCCGGCAGAGGAACTTTTAGCCAAAGACACGCGGTTTTAAGAAATCAAGATAATCATGAAAGATACGTGCCTTTAAATAACATTTCACAAGGGCAAAAAAATTTCGAAATTATCGATAGTTTACTTTCCGAGTTAGCAGTTCTTGGATTTGAATTTGGATATTCTCTATCTGAGCCAGAGACCCTAGTTTTATGGGAGGCGCAATTTGGTGATTTTGCTAACGGAGCTCAAATTATTATTGATCAGTTTATTTCATCTGGAGAGTCAAAATGGGGAAGAGCTAGTGGGTTGGTAATGTTACTCCCACATGGTTATGAAGGTCAGGGTCCAGAGCATTCTTCAGCAAGATTAGAGAGGTTTTTACAATTATGTGCAGGTGAAAATTTGCAAGTTGTAAACTGTACTACTCCTTCAAATTATTTTCATGTTTTAAGACGTCAAATGCATAGAGAGTTTAGGAAGCCATTAGTGATAATGACACCCAAATCGCTTTTAAGACACAAGAAATGTATTTCAAATATTTCAGAGTTTTCAAAAAAAAGTACCTTTCATAGGATTTTAGAGGATGATGCTTATTCAAATATAAAAAATCTATTAGAACTTAAAAAAAGAGATGATCAAATTAAAAAAGTAGTTATATGCTCTGGTAAAATTTATTATGATTTAGTTGAAGCTAGAGAAAAATATAAGAATGACAGAGTAACTTTTGTGAGAATTGAACAACTCTATCCATTTCCAGCTAAAACATTAGCAAATATTTTAAAAAGATATTCAAAAGCGAATTTTATATGGTGTCAAGAGGAACCAATGAACATGGGTGCCTGGAATACAGTTAGAAATTATATAGATAGAACTTTAGAAATGATAAATTTTGGTGATAAATCTGTAAAATATGTTGGTAGAAAGGCAGCTTCTTCAACTGCGACCGGAAATTTAAACAAACATCTTGCACAACAAAAAGAAATATTAGAAAAGGTACTTAAAGATTAAATGGCAGAAAAAATTACAGTACCAACGCTTGGAGAGTCAGTAACAGAAGCAACAGTGTCGAAGTGGCTTAAAACTCAAGGAGAAGAAGTGTCTGCTGATGAGCCTCTTGTTGAGCTAGAGACAGATAAAGTCAACGTTGAAGTACCTTCTCCAACTAATGGAGTGTTGGGAAGCATCGCTGTCAAAGAGGGTGAAACTGTAAATGTGGGTTCTTTACTTGGAACAGTTGACAGTTCTTCGAAAAGCAAAGAAAAAAATATTAGTGAAATAAATGATTATAGTCCTCCTAAAAAGAAAAAAAAGGATGATAGTCAACCAAAAATATTTGAAGAGAAGAAAATCTCAAATATAAAAAAAACTAAATCAAAAAAAATTGAAATGCCAACACTCAAGTTAGAGAATGAAGAACCACTAATTTTAGAAGAGGTACTCGAAGAACCAGTTCCACCTAAAGAGGAAAAGAAAATTTCTCCTGCTGCAAGAAAAATGGCCAGTGAAACTAAAGTTGATCTAACAACTGTTCAAGGTTCAGGAAAAAATGGCATTATTTTAAAAGAAGACATTATGGCTCTGATGGGATCTAAACCTGCTCCGTCCGAAAGAAAAATTAAACACGGTCCTGAAGAAAGAGTTAAAATGACAAGATTAAGATTAACAATCGCTAAAAGATTGAAGGAAGCACAAGAAAATGCTGCAATGCTTACAACATTTAATGAAGTTGACATGAGCGAAGTAATGTCGATGAGAAGCATGTACAAAGATGATTTTCAAACAAAATATGGTGTAAAGTTGGGATTCATGTCATTTTTCGTAAAAGCTTGTGTGATAGGATTAAAAAATTACCCCGCTATAAACGCAGAAATCCAGGGAGATGAAATAGTTTATAAAAATTATTATAACATAAGTATTGCCGTTGGAACAGATAGAGGATTAGTAGTTCCAGTTCTTAGAGAGACAGATGAAATGTCATTTGCTGACATAGAAAAGAATATCAGTGAATTAAGCTCTAAAGCTAGAGACGGTAAGATTACGATTGAAGATTTACAAGGTGGTACTTTTACAATAACGAATGGCGGTATCTATGGGTCAATGCTCTCTACGCCAATACTGAATCCACCTCAATCCGCAGTTCTTGGAATGCATAATATTATACAAAGGCCAGATGTTTTTAATAATAAAGTTGAGATTAGACCTATAATGTACTTAGCCTTATCATATGATCATAGAATAATTGATGGCAAAGAAGCAGTATCTTTTTTAAAAATAGTGAAAGAGTCTTTAGAACAACCAAAAAGACTTTTTTTAAATATTTAATAATGGAAAATAATTTTGATTTAGTCGTAATTGGTGGTGGTCCAGGAGGATATGTGTGTGCCATCCGAGCTGCTCAGCTTGGTTTAAAAACTGCTTGCGTTGAGTCAAGAGGAGCACTTGGGGGAACATGTCTTAATGTAGGATGTATACCATCAAAGAGCTTGTTAAACTTATCAGAAAATTTCCATAAAGCAAAAAAAGATTTTAACAATCAAGGTATAGAAATAGACGGAATAAAACTAAACATAGAAAAAATGATGTCAAATAAAAATAAATCTATTCAGGTTTTAACAAAAGGAGTAGAGTTTTTATTTAAAAAGAATAAAGTCACTTACTTTAAAGGTAAAGGCGTTCTTTTTTCTAAAAATGACATCGTTGTCTACGAAAATAATAATAAGAGAACTAATATAAATTCAAAAAATATTGTAATAGCTACTGGTTCTGCTGTAACTTCAGTGCCCGGCATTGAAATTGATGAAAAAAATATTGTTTCTTCTACTGGTGCTTTGTCTTTCAAAAAAGTGCCAAACAAACTAGCAGTGATTGGAGGAGGATATATTGGTTTAGAAATGGGTTCTGTATGGTCAAGGTTAGGATCTGATGTAACTGTCATAGAATATTTAGATTTTATTACACCAGGTATGGATAGAGAAATCTCAAACGAGTTTCAAAAAATATTATCAAAACAAGGTATTAAATTTAAAATGGGGTCAAAGGTTGAGTCAGTTGTTGATCAGGGAAAATCTGTTTCAATATCTTATACTAACGTTAAAGAATCAATAAAAGAGATTTTAGAAGTCGATAAGGTTTTAGTATCAGTTGGAAGAAAACCTTATACAGAGGGATTAAATCTCTCTAAAATTGGAATTAAAAAAGACAACAAAGGCAGAATAGAAGTTAATGAAAAATTACAAACCTCGATCAACAATATTTACGCCATTGGCGACGTAATTAAAGGACCAATGTTAGCTCATAAAGCAGAGGAAGAAGGTATTGCAGTTGCTGAAATTTTAGCAGGACAAGCAGGACATGTAAATTATGATGTAATTCCTGGTGTCATTTACACCTCTCCGGAAGTGGCAACAGTTGGTAAAACAGAAGAACAATTAAAAGAGGAAAAAAAATCATACAAAATAGGTAAATTCCCTTTTCTTGCTAACTCAAGGGCAAAGGTAAATAATGAAACTGAGGGATTTGTCAAAATTCTGGCTGATAGTAAAACAGATAAAGTTTTGGGCGTACATATAATTGGACCACATTGTGGAGATATGATTGCGGAGATGGCTTTAGCAATGGAATTTGGTGCTAGTGCAGAAGATATTGCTAGAACTTGCCATGCCCATCCAACACATACGGAAGCCATTAAAGAAGCAGCTTTAGCTGTTGATAAAAGACCAATTCATTTTTAAAAAAAAAAAATTCAACTACTATTAAAATATGAAA
>MDTB01138286.1_pt1 | contig 18018 bp, 20 predicted proteins | sample 811161 | NCBI WGS metagenome assembly MDTB01 (sample SAMN05326650, study PRJNA326480) | marine metagenome | isolation source: seawater | place: Mediterranean Sea | collected 2009
ACTATTTTCTGTAAAAGAAATATAGCCTAATCCAGCTGCACCCTCTTCTCTTGCCCAATTATTTAATTTATCAAAGAAACTTCTAGGTTGATCTCCAGTATTTTTAACTATTATTCCCTTAACCACTGATCCTTTTTCTATTTGATTACTAAATATTTTAAAATTTGAACCTTTAAACACAGTTGTGTAATCTTGTATTTTAAGTGGATTTCTCAAATCAGGCTTATCTGTTCCATACACTTCCATTGATTCATTATAAGGAATTCTTTTAAATGGATATGGACTTATAATTGATTCATGATTTTTTTTATTTTCATCAAATATTTCAAATAAAACTGGTTCGATAGCATCAAATACATCTTCCTGAGTAACAAAACTCATTTCAAAATCTAGTTGATAGAATTCACCTGGAGAGCGATCTGACCTGCTGTCTTCATCTCTAAAACATGGTGCAATTTGAAAATATTTATCAAATCCAGCAATCATTAATAATTGTTTGAATTGTTGCGGTGCTTGAGGAAGAGCATAAAACTTTCCTTGATGCACCCTTGAGGGGACTAAATAATCTCTTGCTCCTTCTGGTGATGATGATGTTAATATTGGTGTTTGAAACTCTATAAAATTTCTATCGATCATTTTTTTTCTGATATCTGAAATAATTTTATTTCTCAGTAAAATATTTTTATGAAGTTTATTTCTTCTTAAATCTAAGAATCTGTATTTAAGTCTAACTTCTTCACCATAATCAATATCAGAATTAACTGGCAATGGAAGAACTTCAGATTTCGACAATAAACTATATTCTTCAATTTTAACTTCAATTTCTCCAGTCGAAAGATTCTTATTTATAGTTTTATCAGATCTTTTAACTACTTCACCAATAATTGTTAAGACGCTTTCATTACTTAATTTACTTATTTCTTTGAAAAGAGAATGAGTACCGTCAATTACACATTGTGTAACTCCGTAATTATCTCTTAGGTCGATAAACAATAAATTACCATGATCTCTAATAGTATCTGCCCAACCTGACAAAGTAACCTTTTCATTTAAATTATCTATTGATAGGTCTGAGCACAAATGCGATCTATATTTGTTCATTTTTTTGATCATCTATAGTATTTCTTTTATTAATGGTATTGTTAATTGTCTTTTTTTTTCGAGTGATAAGATATCTAATTTATTAACAATATCGTAAATACCTTGATAGCTTCGATCAACCCTTTTTAAAATATATTCAAAAATATCTTTAGAATTTATAACAAATTGTTTATCGATTAATAATTTATTTAAAATAACAAGAAGCATTTCATCATTTGGGTGTTGTATTTCTAAATTAGAAAAAGTTTTTAAACGAGAGGAAAGATCTTTAAATTTAAATTCAATTTCATTAATTTTTTTATTAGAAGTAATTAATAATTTTAAATTATTCAAAATACAATTATTGACTATATAAAATATTTTTTCTTCATCAAAAGATAATAAATCATCTATTAATACATTTTGTTTATTATATAAAAGTAATTCAAAATTATTCTTTAATTCAGTTCCTTTATTTTTTTTAACCCAAATTTGTGATAAAAATGATTTTCCAGATTTGTTTGGACCATATAAAAAGATATGCTTCGTTTCATTTTTTTTTAATCCTTTAAAGGCATAAATATTTGTTTCATTAACAAAATAATCATATTCATTAAAATCATCATTGAATTGATAAACAAAACTTTTTTGATTAATCATGTTAAAGTAATTTTACATAATTTTTCAACTATATTAACCTTTAAGTGATTGATTTTAAAAATATTTAATAGAATTTTTAAGTTTCCGTAATAATGAATATCGTATTCAATATTTTTATAAGATAAAGATTTTATGCTTAAATTTTTTATAATTGTAACATCGTTTAATTTATTACGTATTTCTTTTAGTTCCTGCATATTAAAATAACTAACTTTACAGCTTAATAAATTTAAGGAAGTATTCTGTACATGGTTAAGCTCTTTCCAAATATTTAAAGTTTCCATTTCAAGATTTTGAAAAAAAATATCTAATTTATAATCTTCTGATTTAATTTTTTTTTCTTTAATTTGTCCGTCTGAATATAGGATTAAATCGTATGAAATAATATCATTATTATTTGTTTTTACAGTTACTACAACAAATTGATTTACTTCATATTTTTTTGCAAATTTTATTATTTTTTCTATATCTTTATTTATTATATGATCTTTTTTTAAGATAAAGCGATCATTTATATCTAGGTTTGGTATTTTAAAAATACTTTTATTTGATAAATAATCTTTAAAATAAGAATAAAAATTATTATTTACACTAAAGAGATCATATTTAAGCTGATTATCTTCGTAAATGATTAATAAAATTTTATTCGGAAGATATTCAATATAGGGTAATTTTTTTTCTCTATAAAATTTAATTATTTTTTTTTTATCAAAATTAATTTTAACTTTGGATATATATTTATCATTGACAATTCTTTCATCATTTATAATTATATTTTTAATAAAAGAATTGATGAAATCATTAGATGTATTTAACATAATCATATTGTAGTCTTCATAATCTAAGGTATCTCTAAAAATATTTGATATACTAATCTTTTTGATTTCTTGTATCTTTTGTATTTTATCATTTTCTATACTATTGGATATAAATTCAACTTTATAAAATGGAGTTTCAAATAAATTATTTGAATAAACTATTTTATTACAGAAAATTAAAATCAATATAAGTAAAAAATATTTCATTAAATTATTGCATTATGTTAAATTATAAATAATATATTTTAATGGACTATAATAAAGATAATATCGCCAAAGATAAGGCGCAAACATGGAGAATATTTAACAAACTTACACTATTTACTATTATTTTTGTTGCCGTAATCTTGATATTTATATTTTCATTGTTTTAATTAGGAAATAATTTCACTTTCATCAAAAAAATATTTAATTTCAATAATAGCATTTTCTTTAGAATCTGATCCATGTACAGAATTTTCTTGAATATTTAAGCCATATTCTTTTCTAATGGTTCCACTATCTGCATTAATGGGATTTGTTGAGCCCATAATTACTCGATATTGATCAACAGCGTTGTTTCCTTCCAATACTTGAACAATAACTGGAGCAGAAGTCATATATTCAATTAAGTCAGAAAAAAATGGTTTTTCTTTATGAATTGAATAAAAACCTTCAGCTTTTTCCTTGGATAAGATAATTCTTTTTTGTGCAATAATTCTTAAATTATTTTCTTCTATTATTTTATTAATTCCTCCAGAAATATTTCTTCTGGTAGCATCTGGTTTAATAATTGAAAAAGTTCTGTCCATAAATACTCCTAAATATGTAATTAAGGTAGCTTCTAATTTACTAATTTGATTTTGTCTATATTTTGATAAAAATTGTAATAAATTTTATTAAAAAAGATTGATAAAAAAGTTTTAAATGTATTAATAATATAAAAAACAATATTTTACTTACTATAATAATGATACATTTCAATAAAATTAAAATTTATTTACTAATTCAGATTTTAAAATACTTTTTTTTAATTTTATTTATTTTTTTGTCAGTAGCTTGGATATTACAAATTACAAGACTTTTTACAATAACAAATTTTCTCCAAATTGAAATACTAGATATACTTCTTCTTTCTATTTATTTAATACCAAACATAATAACAATAATCATTCCATTTATTTTGATTTTTGGACTACTATTATGTTTTGTTAAATTGAAAAAAGATAATGAATTAATTGCAATTCTTTCATTAGGGTTTGGGGTTCAGCCTTTAAAAAGCTCATTAATTTATTTTAGCACATTCATAATAATAGTATTTACATTTTTAAATTTTTATTTTTCACCTAAAATTTATGAAATATATAAAAATCAAGAATTTGAATTAAGAAATACTTTAAATTTTGATAAGATTTTATTTTCAAACTTTTTAAATTTAAATAACAAAACAATTTTAGATTTTAATAAAAAAAATAATGAATATAAAGATATATTTATAAGTTTTATAGATGAAAAAGATAATCTAGTTTATGCAAAAAAAGGTAATATTTATAATAATAAAAATGGATATAATTTTCAACTTCAAGATGGTTTTAAAATAAGTATTAGTAAGAATAAAGAAATAGAAAAATTAGAATTTTTAAATTATATTTTAAAAATAGATAGTAACAACATAATATCAGGTAATAATATAGACAAAAACACTTATACGATATTTGATGATTTTAAATCTAAAAATTTTTTAAATATATCTTTTAAAATTTTTGATATTGTAATAATTTTATATATTATTAGTTTTTTTTATATAAACAACTTGAGAGATATTAATCTAAATACAAAAAATAATATATATTTTACATTATCATCAATATTTATATTAATTATAAATCAAATAATAAAAAATTCTGAAATATCATTACTAAACTATAGTACATTTATTATTTCTATAATAATTTTATCATTTTTAATTTCAAATATTAAAAAAAAATATGAATAAGATTAACTTATACTTATTCAACTTAACTATTAAATATTTAATTATAAATTTTTTTATTATTTCTGTATTTATAATTTTTATAAATTTGTTAGAATTATCAAGATTAATAACAGAAGATAATAAAAGCTTACTCAATTTTTTTTATCTTTCTTTTTTAAAATATCCCTCAATTTTAAATGATATAATTTCATTTGTAACAATTATAAGTATTTCATTTTTAATTAGAAATTTGATAAATAATAATGAATTTGTTTCTATGAGAAATTTAGGATATTCAATTTTTGATATCTTCATCCCAATATCTATAGCTGTATTCTTAGTAGGTTTATTATTTTTATTTTTTATAAACCCCTTATCTGTTTTTATGGAGACAAAATATGACAATAAGTTAAATAATACCGATAATAGCCTATATTCCATAAAAATATCAGATAATGAAATGTGGATCAAAAATGAAATAGATGAAGAAAATTCTAGTTTCATAAATATTAAAAATATAAACTTAAAAAATATGAATGCCTCGAATATTAAAATTTTATTGATTAATGACAATGAAAATAAATTTATATTAGCAGAGGAAGGTGAGTTTAAAGAAAATTTATTTTTATTAAGAAATGTTAAATACTATAATCTAAAAGATGAAAAATTTGAAAACTTAGAAAATTTTAATTTAATCATTAATTTTAACAAAGAAAATATATTAAATTCAATTTCAAAATATAAACTTGTACCTTTTTATAAATATATTAGTCATTCAAAAACGTTGTCTAAATTCAATCTATATTCATCAGAAATTGGTCTATATTATTTGTCTGAAATTCTTAAACCAATTTTTACAGTAATCTTAGCATTTGTGATAATCGGTTTTACAAGTAAATTTCAAAGAAATGAAAATTTTTTTAAAGTTTTATTTATTGCAATCTCAATAGGTTTTATAATTTTTCTGTTTAAGGAAGTTGTAGGAAAGTTGACAATTAGCTTATCATTAAATTTTTTTATTTCTTATTTAATGATTTTCTTAATTCCTTTTTTTATTGGACTTTATCAAGTAATAAAAATTGAAAATGAATAAATCAGATAGTTTTAAATTTTTTAGATTTATTTTAATTTCATTGATCTTATTATTTCCAAATCTAAATAGTGCAAAAGAGATTTTAATCTATGCAGATTCTATATCTTATGATGAAGATAAAAATATTATTGCAAAAGGTAATGCAAAAATTATTCAAGAAGATAAATTAATTGTTTCAGATTTAATAATTTATAATCAAAAAGAAAATAAAATTATTCTTCCATCAAAATTTACATTTAAAGATCAAAATAATAATTTTTTTGAAGGTGAGAACGGTTTTTTTATAAAAAACTTAGCTTTTGCTGAATTTGATAATCCCAAAATCAGACTAAATGATGGATCTAGAATTATTGGTAATAAATTAAAAAGAGATAATGAAATTGATATAATTTCAAAAGGTGTATATTCACCTTGCAAATCACGGATTAAAATTGGTAATTTTATATGTCCTACTTGGCAATTAGAAGGGGAAAAAATACTTCACAATAACGAAAGCCTTTTCTTATATCAAAAACATTCTAAAATGAGAGTTTTAAACACTCCTGTATTTTATATACCGTATCTTGTAACACCATCACCTTTAAGAAAAGATAGAAAATCCGGATTTTTAACACCATCTATTGCTTTAAATTTCTTTGATACTAAAACCTCACAGTCAATTTCTTTTCCATATTATTTCAACATCTCTATTGATAAAGAACTATTATTTACACCTATGATAAATTATGGCGGAGGTGTAGACTCGTCTCAAAGATTTAAATTTGATTATAATCAAATAATATCTGGGGGCAATTTAAAGACAGATTTAACTTTTGATTCAAACTTTGAAAATAATAATAACAATAAATGGTTGACTGATGCAAGTTTAATTACAAATTTTAGTAAAAATATTAATTCAAAATATAGAATTCAGATTGATTCAGCATTACAAACTTCAAAAAATTATATCCAGATAACGAAACCTAATGACGAACTAAGTTACACTAATTCTTTATCAACTAATTTGAATGTAGAAGGTTTTAATTTAAGAAAATTAGATGATTATCTAAAAATAAGTTTTAATTTTTATCAAACAAATCAAGAAAACGAAGATAATAAGATTATTCCAACTGTACTTCCAAAAATAAAATATTTTTCTGGTTATAATAACAAATATGGTAATTTATCAAATTCAACATATGAATTTTATAATATTTTTAGAGATAAAAGTACAAGTGTTCACGCAAAAAAACAGCAAAAGATTTCTCACAAATATAATTATCAAAAAAATTTGATTAATTTTAATTCAAAAATATTAATGGATGCTGAAATCTATAATCAGTTTTTTAATACTGAAACAAAATTAACAGAAAATGACAATTATAAAACAGGAACTTATTATCGTTTGTTTCCAATACTGGGTATTAACATTGAAAGCCCTTTTAAAATAAATAAATTTCAATCAAATCTAACTTTTAGTCCAAGAGTTCACGCTGTTGTAACTCCTGGTATTTCTAATAGTAATAAACTTTCAAATGAAGATTCAACAAATAATGATTTCAGTATAGAAAATATTTATTTATTAAATAGATTTAGTGGAAATGATAAAATGGATAATTCGAAAAGAATCACTTATGGTCTTAGTGCATATACTGAGAATTTTAAATCTTCGTTATCACAATCTTATGAATTTACTAACAATAGTAACTTTCATAAAGAACAGGGTAATGATGACAATTTAAGTGATTTATTAGGATCATTTGAATATATAAAAAATAATGAAATTTCTTATAATTTTAGATATGATTTAAATGATACTTATTTAAAGAAACAAAATATAAGTATGAAGAGATTCACAAACTTTGGAGAAATAAATATTTCGTATTTAGACCAAAATACAAAAACCAATAATATTGTAACTAAAGATACAGAAACAGTAAATTATTCATTTCTTAGTAAAAAAATTTCCAAATTCTCTAAAATTAATTTATCTGGACTATATGATTTAAAAGATGAAATTAATAAAGAATATAGTATTGGCTACAGTTATTTTGATGAATGCTTTGGAATTAATCTAGATTTTAATAGAAAATCATACGAGGAAGAAAACTTAAAACCTCAAGATATTTTAACTTTAATGTTCTCTTTTAGAAATATAGGAAGTTATAAATCTACAAATTTAGCTGTTTCCGAAAATGATAAAAGTGATATTGAGTGGGAGAATATTAGTATTGATGATGATAAATTTGCAAAAGATCAATAAAATAAATATTTTACACTTTATATTATTAATATTAATTCTGCTTCTTGTACCTAAAATAATTTTAAGCATAGAAAATAAAATAATTTTTAAGATAAATAACAATGCGTTTACATTATTTGATCTAGAAAAAAGGATTGAATATTTAGATTTTGTTGGAAGTAATGATAATCTAAATAAAAATATAATTATAGATGATTTTATTTCTGCAAATTTATTTTTTGAATATTATAAAAACTTAAATAAAAAAAGTAATTACAAAGATAAATTAAATGAAATTTATAACAAAATATTAAAAATAAATAATCAAAACAATAAAGTCTATGATTATAAAATAGATAAAGAAAAAATATTAAATAATATAGAAATAGATTTTATTAGGAAAACTATTTTAGAAAATATACTAAATTCTAGTAATAATAATTTAGAAACAACAAATACAGAATTAGACCTTTTGTATAACTTCAAAATAAAATATATAAATTTTGAATCTAAGAAATACACTCAATTAAATGAGAGAATTAATGATTTTGAATATATAAATTTTGAAAATTTTAAAAATTTTTTAAAGGATAATAATATTGAATTTTTTATAAAAGAGAAAGAAATTTATAGTATCAAAAATATTGATAGTAAAATAAGAGAAAACATTATTGCTAATAATAATTTTTTCGTTTTAGAAAAAAATAATATTAAATCAGCAATTTTTATTGAAAAAAAATTTGTAACATTGGAAGGTATTGTGGCAAACTTATATAGTGTAAGTTCGATTAATGAATTAAATGAAGATTTTCTTAATTGTGATAATTTAATAAAATTAAAAAATTACCCAAATCTTATAAACAAAGAATATAAAATGATTGATTTAAATGCAGATTTAAAAAATAGATTAGTAAATATTAATGATTATGTAAAATACACGAGTAATGATGAAAATGTTTATGTAATATTATGCAATATAAAATTTGATAAAGAAATGCTTAATAATATAAATTTCAATAAGCAAATTAATATTAATATAAATGAAATTGAGAATAGATTTATTAAAAAATACTCAAATACATATAATTTAATTAAATTTTATGAATAAAATTGTAGCGATTACAATTGGTGATATTAATGGTATAGGAATAGACATTCTTATAAATACTTATAAGAAAAATAAAATAAATAATTTTATTTTATTTACTAATATTAATAAATTAAAAAAATATTTAAACATAAGAAAAATTAAATTAAATTTAAACGTCATAAATAAAAATAAAGAAAATTTAAATTTTGTTAAAAATAAATTTAATGTATATACTTATAAATCTTTATCTTCAGAAGATAATACTTATAAGTCTTTAAAGTTTGCATACAATCTATGTATTAATAAATTTTGTATTGGAATAATAACCCTACCCCTAAGAAAAGATTTAATAAAGAACAAAATAGATAAGAAATTTATTGGTCATACAGAATATTTTCAAAAAATTGATAATAAAAAATATGCAAATATGGTTCTTTATCATAAGAAAATTATTGTATCTCCTATTACAACTCATATTCCTATAAAAAATATATCAAAATTTATTTCAAATAAAAATTTTTTATATAATCAAATATATAATCTATATAAATGTTTAAAAATTGATTTTAACTTTGTTAAACCAAAAATTGTTATTTCAGGATTAAATCCCCACGCAGGAGAAAATGGGAATATAGGAAATGAAGAAAAAAAATTAATAACACCAACTATTAAGAAACTTAAAAATAATGGAATTAATATAGACGGACCCGTTTCCGCTGATAGTATTTTAATAAATAAAAGTTTTAAAAAATACAATTGTTTTATCTTTATCTATCATGATCAAGCTCTAATACCTTTTAAATTTATAAGCCAATTTTCAGGTGTTAATTATACAAGCAATTTAAATATAATTAGAACATCACCAGATCATGGCACAGCAAATAATCTTGTTGGATCCAAAAATGTTTCTAGTGATTCACTTATTAATTGCTATAAATTAATAAAAAAGATTAATAAGAATAGAAACATCAATGGAAAGAGCTAAAAAATCATTAAGCCAAAATTTTTTAATTGATAAGAATATTTCTAAAAAAATTATAAATTTAACTACTATAACTAATAAGGTGATTCTTGAAATTGGTCCTGGCTATGGATTTATGACTGACAATATTTTAAAAAAAAAAACCAAAAAAAATTATTTTAGTAGAAAAAGATTATAATTTAAAAAAAATACTTCTTAAAAAGTACAAAGACAATAAAAATATAATAATAATTGAAAATGATATTTTAAAGTATAATTTAAGTGAATATCAAAATTTAATTATTATCTCAAACTTACCATACAATGTTAGTACAAAAATAATTTTATATTTGTATAAATTTAATAAAAATATTAGCGAAATGATTTTTATGATACAAAAAGAGGTGGCCCAAAAATTTGATTACAATTTACCAAAAATGAATAAATATAAATTTTTAACAAAAATTACTTGTACATTTCATAGATGTTTTGATGTTTCTTCAAAAGTTTTTACTCCTAAACCAAAAGTAAACTCTACAGTTATTAAATTAAAGTTTAATAAACATAATCCTGATTTGAAAAAAGCTCACTATTTCTCAGATAAAATTTTTAGAAATGTAAGAAAAAAAATTTATAATAATATCAAAATTAATATTGATAACGAATTAGTAAATAAAAGAGTCAATCAATTAACAATAGAACAGCTACTAACTATTTATAATTTTTTTAATTTTAGATTTTAATATTTTTTTTTGTATCATGATTAATTGATGGTATTCAATTATTCTCTTTATTTCACTAACAGTTCTTTGAACATTTTCGTTAATTAAAACATACTTGTATTCATTATAATGCTGCATTTCCTCAATCGCATATGAAAGCCTTAAATTGATTTCTTTTTTATTATCCCTACCTCTTTTAATTAATCTTCTTTTGAGTTCAGATATTGAAGGGGGTAAAATAAAAAAATCAATTATATCATCATTGTTATAGTTTTTTCTTATTTTCCTTGCACCCTTCCAATCAATATCAAATAATGTATGTTGTTTTCTTTTTTTTGAAATATTAATATTTTTAAAAGGCGAACCATACAAGTTTTTAAAATTTGTTGCAGTCTCTATAAAAAAATTTTTCTTTTTAAGATTATTAAATTTTTTATTTGTGACAAAATAATAATCTTTACCGTCAATTTCATTTAATCTTTTACTTCTTGATGTGTAGGATATTGATAAATTAATATTTTGCATTTTCTTTATCAAAAATTTACACAGAGTAGTCTTACCTGCGCCTGAAGGAGAAGAAATAATAATTAATTTACTATTTGTTTCTATACTCATTTAATTTATCTGTATGTTCTTTATATGTTTTTGAAAATATATGCTTATTTAAAGATTTATTAAAAAAATAAAACAAAAATTCCGTCTCTTTGTTTTCGAATATTGCATCTAATGTTTTACTACCTACGTAAGAAATTGGTTTTGGGGGTAAGCCTTTATTAACATATGTATTAAATGGATGATCTATTTTCAAATCAGTCAATAATAATTTTCTTCCCAAATCATAATTACCATTCGTAATAGCAAATAAAACAGTAGCATCTATTTGTAGTTTCATTTTTTCATTTAATCTATTAAAAATAACTGAAGAAATATTTTTTTTATCTACAATATCTAATCCTTCTTTTTCTAGTAATGAGCCTATAATCATTATTTCATTTTTATTAAAATCATTAAAAATTTTGTTTTCTTTATATTCTTTAAAATAATTAGTTTTGATTTTAATAAGTTTATTAATAAAACTATTAAAGTCAGTATTTTTTTGAATAAAATAAGTGTCAGCTAATATTTTATTATATGGAACAGATTTAAAATTTTTAAAATACTTAGATAATTCTGTATCTAGTTGTTTTTGTGACCAACCCTCAACTATAGTAATTTTATCATATGAATTACTTGGCTGTGTTATTATATTAATAAAATCAATTAAAGAGGTTTCATTATTTATTTTAAATTCTCCGTAATGGACAAATTTTTTTCTAATTTTATTATTATTTATTTTTAGATAAATTTTAATTATCTTAATATCAAAAAAAGAAAGATTATTAATATTACTATTTAAAATTACTTCAATCCTTTCTCCTTTTGTAATACTTATGAGATTAGTCTTTAATGATAAATTTTTATTAAAAATATTTAAAATATATAAAAAAAATAAAAGAAAAAAAAATATTAAAGTAATACTAAATATTTTTAAATAATAATGCAGTGTTCGTTCCTCCAAATCCAAAGGAATTGCTTAAGGCATAAGAAATATTCTTTTCTAGAGACTCTTTTGGTACTAAATTTATATTAGAAGTCTCAATTGGATTATTTAGATTTAAAGTTGCAGGTAAAATATTATTATTAAGTGACATAATTGAAAATATTGACTCAACACTTCCAGCAGCACCTAAAAGATGTCCTATCGATGATTTTGTAGAACTAACAAATACATTATGTTTAAATAATCTTGATATAGCATTAAGTTCTATTTCATCACCTTTAATAGTGGAAGTTCCATGTGCATTAATATAATCAATATTACTTGATGGTATACAGGCCATATCAAGCGCTGCTTTCATAGCTCTATAACCTCCATCTCCATCTTCAGCTGGAGCAGTTATATGATGTGCATCTCCAGACATTCCATAGCCAATTAATTCTGCGTAAATTTTGGCTCCTCTTTTTTTTGCAAAATCCATTTCTTCAAGTACAACAATTCCGGCACCTTCACCCATAACAAAACCATCTCTATCTTGATCCCAAGGTCTAGACGCCTCTTCAGGGGTGTCATTATAGGAAGTACTAAGACTTCTAGCAGCACAAAAACCGGCAATACCTAATTTGCATACTGCTGCTTCTGAACCTCCGGCTATCATAACATTTGCTGCACCACGTTTGATCATTTCTCCAGAGTCACCAATTGAATGAGCGCCAGTTGCACAAGCTGTAACTACTGAGTGATTTGGACCTTTGAAACCATATTTTATAGAAATTTGTCCTGATAAAAGATTGACTAATGAAGATGGAATAAAAAAGGGAGAGAGTTTTTTGGGCTCTTTATTATTAATTGTTAAAGATCCTTCATAAATAGTTTCAAGGCCACCAATACCTGATCCAACTGATACTCCTGTATTTAGTTTATCCTCTTCATTTAAATTATTTAAACCTGCATCATCAATTGCCATTTTTGCTGCTACAAGTCCATATTGAATAAATCTATCATTTCTTTTTATATCTCTATTTTCTAATGTGGAAGACTCATTGAAATAATATTCTTCTTCAGGATTATTATTTATGTATCCAGCAATTTTAGAGGGTAAATTTGAAACATCGAAGTGATTAATTTTTTTAATGCCTGATTTAGAATTAATAAGATTATCCCAAGTAGTTTCTTTATTATTACCTATAGATGAGAGTAAACCCATTCCAGTAACAACAACTCTTCTCATAAATTAAAAAAAATTTTATTTTTTACTTTGAATATAGTCTATAGCATTTTGGACTGTTTGAATAGTTTCAGCAGCATCATCAGGTATTTCAATTCCAAACTTTTCCTCAAAAGCCATTACCAGCTCAACAGTATCTAAACTATCAGCACCTAAATCATCTATGAATTTAGCATCTGGAACTACTTTTGATTCATCTATTCCTAAATGATCTACAACTATTTTTTTTACCTGATCTTGAATTTCACTCATATTTTATCTCCTTATGATTTCTTTTAAATTATTAAACGAATGTATGTCAACTAATTAAACCATTAACATTCCACCATTAATATGAAAATTTTGTCCAGTAATATATGCAGAATCCTCTATTGATAAAAAATATACTAAATTTGCAACATCTTGAGGTTTACCAAATTTCATCATAGGAATTCTTGATAAATAATTATTCTTCTGATCATCATTGAGTTTATCAGTCATAGAAGTGGAAATAAATCCAGGGGATATAACATTTACATTAATATTTCTTTTAGCAACTTCAATTGCAATAGATTTATACAAACCAACAAGACCGGATTTTGATGCTACATAATTAGCTTGACCAGGGTTTCCAGTAGATCCAACAATAGAAGAAATACCAACTATTTTTCCATATTTATTAGTAAGCATATTTGGTAATAAAGATTTAATAATTTGATAATTTGAATTTAAATTTGTCTGAATTACTTCAGACCATTGCTCTTTTTTCATTCTGAAAATTAAATTATCATGATTTTTTCCTGCATTATTTACAATAACTGAAATATCTTTATGATCTTTAGCTATTATGTCCAAATTATTTTGTAGATTATCTGAATTTGATAAATCAAGTTCATAATAATAATGATCACTTCCATATTTGTTTTTTAAAATTTGTAGCTTTTCACTTGATGAAGAAGTTAATACTAGTGTAAAATTTTCATTTAAGAATTTATCACAAATAGCTGAACCAATACCGCCAGAAGCTCCGGTAAGAAAAATTTTATTATTATTATTCATTTTATTTAAAATCAGAAATTTGATTATATGAAATAATATCAAAATTATTTGAGATTCTCTTTATTAAGCCACTTAAGACTTTACTTGGGCCAATTTCAATTATTTTATTATCACCAGTTTGTTCAAGTCTTTTAATACTTTCTGTCCAATTAACCTTATTAGCCATTTGATTTTTAAGATTCATTTTTATTGAATCATTATCTTCATGTACATTAGCATCATAATTTGAAATAATTTTTATTTTATTTTCTGAAAAAGTTAACTTATCAATTTCATGAGCTAGTTTATCTTGAGCAATATTCATAAATTTACTATGAAATGCAGCAGATACATTTAGCATTACAAATTTTTTGACATCATTATTTAAAAATAATTCCTTACTATTATTTAACTCCTTAATTTTTCCAGAAATTACAATTTGCATGTTAGAATTATCATTAGCTATTTCTATATTCAATCTATTCCTATCTATAATTTTCTGAACTTCAGAAGAACTTTTTCCTATAAGTGCAGCCATTCCAGTTTCATGAGGAGCAACTGCATTATTCATTAATTCACCTCTTTTTTTTAATATTAAACTACATTCTTTTAAACTAATTTTATTACTACAAGATAAAGCAGTATATTCCCCTAACGAATGGCCCATCATTAAATTTATAGTTTCATTATCAAATTGATTTTCGTTGTTTAGGGTTTTGAATATAACATATGACACTGCAAATATAGAAATTTGTGTGTATTGTGTTATATTTAACTTATTGTCTTCATTATAAAATATTATATTTCTTAAATTAATTTTAGTGTAATCTTCAATTTCCTCAAAAATTAACTTAGAAATGTTGAAATTATCATGAAAATCTTTGGCCATTCCCACTTTTTGACTACCTTGACCTGGAAATACAATAGATGTCATTTATTGTTGATTTATTTTAAATTTTTAATATATGCAAGATTAACTTCTCTTATATTAAACAATATAAGATAAACCATGGAGTTTAATGAATAAATTTGAAATAGTACTTTTGTTTAGCCCAGATTTAGCTACAAATGCGTTAAATGACGAAATTGATCAATTTAAATCTAAATTAAACTCTCAGTCAGCAAAAATTATTAATGAAGAGAACTGGGGTCTTAGAGACTTAAGCTATAATATTAATAAATTTAAAAAGGCCTTTTATAATTTTATGCAAGTTGAAGCCCCTAGTACAATTGTTAAAAATTTAAGTAAAGAACTAAACCAATCTGAAAATTTGATAAGATATATTTTTATAAAAGTTAATAATCATCAAGAACTTCCAACAAAACTAAATAATGAAAAAAAATAAGTTTAAATCTAAGAGAGACGATAGGCCTAATTCACCTTTTGAAGTAAAGAAAAAATTTTGTCCTTTTAGTCAACCAAGCTCACCAAATATCGATTATAAAGATACTAGGCTTTTATCAAGATACATAACGGAAAAAGGAAAAATTATTCCTAGTAGAATAACTGGTGTATCTAGAAAAAAACAAAAAGTATTAGCTAAGGCCATTAAAAGAGCCCGTTTTTTATCTCTTATGTCTTATACAAATAAAACTTATTCACAATGAAAGTTATTTTAACTTCTACTATAAAAAAAATAGGAAAAATTGGAGACACTGTTTCAGTAAAAACTGGTTACGCTAGAAATTTTTTATTTCCAAATAATATGGCACTTAGAGAAAATAAAAAAAACAAAGATTATTACGAAAAAATAAAAGATGAAATGAAAAAAAATGATGAAACAAAACTAATTGAAGCAAAAAAGTTACTCGAAGAAATTAAAAAAATTAAAATATTATTTAATAAAGAAGCTGATGACAAAGATCAGCTTTATGGATCAATTTCCAAAAAAGAAATAATAGACTATTTATCTAAAAGTAATCTAAAAGTTAAATCAGATGACCTGATCATTAAAAATCAAATAAAATCAATAGGTGAACATGCTATTGAAATTAATCCTTACGAAGATATCACTGAAGAATTTACAATTATAGTTAATAAAAATTAATTTATGCACACAATTAATATCTTATTAACTTAATTTTATTTCTTATTGTTGTTGAAATTTTTTAGATAGTTTAATTAGTATTAATGACAGTTGAATTATTAAATTCAAATCAAAATAAAACTAACGAAGATATTAACTTCTCAAACACTGAGGCTGAATTAGCCATTATTGGTTGTATTTTATGGGATAATAGAAATTATGAAAAAGTCTCTGATTTTCTTAATGAAGAACATTTTGTAGATGAAACAAATAAAATTATTTACTCAACTATAAGAAAATTATTAGATAAAAATATACTTGTCTCTCCTATAACCCTTAAGAATTACTTACCAGATGATAATGAAAATTTAAATAAAGTTAACTATTTAAATCAATTAAAGGATAGTGCTCCCTCTACACAGAATACTTACAATTATGGAAAAATTATTTACGATTTATACGTCAAAAGAAATTTAGTTGGTATAGCGCATAATATTATTCAAGTAACTAATTCAAATAGTAATGAATTAGCTGAAAATTTAATAGAACATGCTGAAAATGATCTTTATAACCTTTCTCAAACAGGAAATTCAGAGAGATCTTTTGTAAATTTTGGCAATGCATTACAAGGCGCTGTCGAAATAATTAGTGAAGCCTATAAAAGAGATGGAAAAATTGCAGGAGTTCCATCAGGATTTAGAGATTTAGATAATAAATTAGGAGGATTGCATAAATCTGACTTAATTATTATTGCTGGAAGACCTTCAATGGGCAAAACGGCTCTAGGCACAAACATAGCATTTAATTGTGCATTCAAATATCATGAAGAAAAAGATGAATTTGAAAACAAAAAAATAATTGATGGTGGTAAAGTTGCTTTTTTTTCACTTGAAATGTCTTCAGAACAATTAGCTACTAGAATATTAGCAGAACAAACCAGAATTTCTGGTGACAAAATGAGAAAAGCGGAACTTAATAAAAACGATTTTAATAAAATTGCAAAAACTTCCTCAGAATTAGAAAATCTAAACTTAATAATAGACGATAATCCTGTCCTAACAATTCCAACATTGAGATCAAGAGCAAGGAGACTAAAGAGATTACATGATATAAATTTAATAATAATTGATTATTTGCAATTAATGTCATCATCATCAAATAATAGAAATGATGGAAGGGTTCAGGAGATATCTGAAATAACCAGAGGTTTAAAATCTATTGCAAAAGAATTGAATATTCCAGTGATTGCTTTATCGCAACTTTCTAGACAAGTTGAACAAAGAGAGGATAAAAGACCTCAACTATCAGATTTAAGAGAAAGTGGAACAATAGAACAAGACTCAGATGTTGTAATGTTTATATATAGAGAGAGTTACTATCTAGAAAGATTAGAGCCAATAAAAAAATCAGAGGAAGATGATATGAAATATAATGAAAGAGTTTCTCGTTGGCAACAATTAACAAATGAAAATTACAATAAAGCAGAAATAATTATTGCAAAGCAAAGACATGGTCCAATTGGCTCAATAAAAATGCATTTTGATGCTAATTATACAAAATTCAGTGACTTAACAACGAAAGATTATGATAATATTATTGAGTGATTAAAG
>MDTB01123608.1_pt1 | contig 18017 bp, 15 predicted proteins | sample 811161 | NCBI WGS metagenome assembly MDTB01 (sample SAMN05326650, study PRJNA326480) | marine metagenome | isolation source: seawater | place: Mediterranean Sea | collected 2009
ATAAAAAACAAAAAATAATAATCAGAGTTTTTCTCACAATTGATTTTATTAATTAATTTAATAAAGTTAATTGATTTTATTTAAAAAAATATGGATCTATTTTTACTAATCTTATCTTTTTTAATTATAATAGCAGGAATAGTAGGAAGTGTGGTTCCTGTTTTACCCGGCCCTCTAAGTTCATGGTTAGGACTCTTTATGTTTAGTAATATTTCTACCGTTAAAATAGATAGCAAATTACTTGTTTTTACGCTCATCATAGCTTTAATTATATTTATTCTTGATTATATAATTCCAATATATACCTCAAAAAAATTTGGGGCCAGTAAGTTTGGAATTATAGGAGCATCAATTGGTACTTTAATCGGATTATTTTTACCTCCCTTTGGAATTATATTTGGTGCTTTAACAGGAGCAATAGCAGGAGAATTATTTTTAAATAAAAACTTTGAAAAATCACTTAAAGCTGCTGCAGGAGTTTTTCTTGGTTTGGTAGTATCAGGATTTACCAAAGCATTAATTTCAATAGTTTACCTTGTAATTTACATCAATCTGTTTTTGAATAATTTTAGTAATTTATTTTGAACCACCGCCTAGGGTAATGGTAGGAATAATTTCAGTTGTAAATGAATTAGTATTTTTTTCCAAACCAAACCACCTTGAATGCATTCTGTCTATAAGTAGCTCAAACGATCTGTTACCAATTTCAGATCCATGCTGATAAATTGTTGTCAACTTTGGACTAGAATACTCCGAAATTGTTTTATCACCAAAGCCAACAACTGATAACTCTTCTGGAATTTTAATTCCTAAATCTCGAGCAATATTTATTGAAATAACACCACATAAAATATCAGCTGAGATTATCGCATCCGGATTATTTTTTTGGATAAATTTTTGAATTTCAAAATGTTTGTCCAAATCTTTTGAAATTTTTAATATTAAGTTTTTATCAAACTTCCCTAAAAAATCATAGGAAGCTTTTCTAAAACCATTTGCTCTATATTTACCAACATTTAAGTCATTAATAGTTGAAATAAATCCAATTTTTTTTCTTCCAAGTTGCTTTAAACTTTTAACCTCATTATATATAGCATCAAAATCATCAATTATAACTTTATCACAATTAATTTTATCGGTTACTCGGTCGAACATCACTATCGGAGTTTCTTTCATTGTAAATTCTTTTATGTGAGAGAAATCGTTTTTATTTAAAGTCTCTTCAGACATAGCAATTATTACACCATCTACATTACCACTTGATAATATCTGTAAACTATCAACCTCTTTAGTAATAGATTCTCGTGTGGTTACCGTAATAACATCATAACCATTTTTATCAGCAGCATCGTGAATTCCGTCCAGAACTTTTGAATAAAAGCGATTTAAAATATCAGGTATAACTACACCAATTGTAAGGGTCCTATTACTTTTTAAACTTAATGCAATTTTATTAGGCCTATAGTTAAGTTTCTTTGCTAGACTTTTTACTTTTTCTACAGTTGGAGTACTGATTTCTGGACTGTCGTTTAGTGCTTTAGAAACCGTTGAAACCGAAACCTCAAGTTGTTTAGCTAATTCCTTTAATGTTATCATTTATTATTTTAATTATCTAACGGTTATCTCTCTGGATAGATTATCAATGGATAACTTAAATTTTCCTGATTCGACAACAAACTGGTTGTCAGAATTAGCAAATGCCAATTCACTAACAGGTAAATCAAAAGTAATTGTTTTACTTTCACCTGCCTTAATTTCAACTTTTTCAAAATCTCTAAGTCTTTTTACATCAGGTGTCAAAGAAGCATATAAATCTGACGAATAAAGCTGAATAGTTTCAGAGCCATCAATATTACCAGAATTTTTGACGTTTACTGATATTTTTATTGAATCATCTAAATTAAACTGATCATTATTTATTTCAAGATCACTGTAAGTAAATTCAGAATAACTTAAACCAAAACCAAAATCATATAGATTATTTACTTCTCCAACGTAATTATAAGCACCTTGAGAATTATTTTGAACTTCAGATGGCTTGTAGTAATAGGGAATTAAAGAATTAGGATAAGCGGGATATGTGTAAGGTAATTTTCCAGATGGATTTACTTTTCCAGATAAAATATCAGACAGTGCATCACCTCCAAAATTTCCAGGCAAATAAATATTAACAATAGCACTCATAAGTGGTTCTATATCAGAAATCAATCTTGGTCTTCCAATGTTTAAAATTAAAATAATTGGCTTTCCGGTTTCGGTCAGTTTTTTTGCCAATTTAACTTGTAATTTATGTAAATTAAGATCATTTAAATCTCCTGGTTTTTCTGTGTAAGTGTTTTCACCTAAACAGAGAATAATGTAATCAGAATTTTTAGCTTCACGAACTGCATTATTTATGTTATCCTCTACCATATCATAATAGCTTCCATTTTCCTTGTATGAAACACCGGAAACATATTTAACATTATTATTTCCAAAATTATTTTGTAAAGCCTCAAAAATAGTATTATAATCTCCAGCAAATCTGTCGGTTAATTCACCCTGCCAAGAATATGACCAAGCACCATTTAGAGTTCTCATATTATTTCCGTTGGGTCCAGCAACAAGAATTCTTGGTTTTCCTTTTATTGGTAATATATTGTTATTATTTTTTAATAAAGTAATCGATTCAGAAGCAGCTTTATAAGCAAGTTGGTGGTGCTTTTTTGAGCCAAAATCTTCGTAATCTTCGTAATTGGTAACCGGATTTTGAAAAAGGTCAAGATCAAACTTAAGTTCTAAAATTCTTTTTACCGCATCATTAATTCTGTGCATACTAACCTCCCCCTCTTCAACAAGTTCAACTAAATCGTTAAAAAATTGCTCATACTCGTATGGTACCATGGACATATCGATACCAGCATTTATCGCAATTTTAACTGCTTCTTTTTGTGTTTTTGCAACTTTATCCCTGTCATGAAGCTTTCTAATATCCTCCCAGTCAGTTAAGATAACTCCCTGAAAACCTAATTTATTCCTCAAAATATTAATGAGTAAGTTGTAATCTGCATGAACTGGTATTCCGTTAATTAGGCCAGAATTAATCATAACTGTTTTGGCACCGGCGTCAATTGCCTTTTTAAAAGATTCAATGTGATATTCACTTAAGACATTATCCGGGATGTAAGCAGGGGTTCTATCTTTTCCAGAAATTGTTGCATGATAGCCGACGAAATGCTTCATACATGCTGCCACATTATGCATATTGGATAAATCATTGTCTAATCCTTGGTAACCTTTAATCATTTCAACCCCAAATCTTTCAACCAAAAGAGGATCTTCGCCAAAAGTTTCAAATTGTCTTGGGAATCGGGGATCTAATCCAAGGTCAAGTACAGGCGAAAAATTCCATGGGATGCCAGATGCTCTTGTTTCATAAGCACAAACCTTTGCCATGTTATAGGCATTTTCTGGATTCCAACTTGCTGCGGTTGTAATTTGCTGAGGAAACATTGTTGCCCCATCGGTGTAAGTAGTACCGTGGATAGCATCGATACCATAAATAACCGGAATTCCAAATCTATTGTTATTCATGGCAATGTCTTGAATTTTTGATATATTTTTAAACCAAACACTTGGTTTTTGGGCTGTGTTATTAATCGTATTTAGAACAGATCCCACTTTAAAATCTACTAATGCCTTCTGCGCTTTATTATTATCTATTTCCATAGGGAATGATGATGACCATTTGTCAGATCCCTTAGCAATAACCGTTAGATTAATTTGTGTCATTTGACCAACTTTTTCTTCCAAGGTCATTTGAGAAATTAAATTTTCTATAAATTTTTCTTTTTCTAAATCAATTGAGTCTTGACAGGATACAGTAAATAATAAAGCTAAAATTGTGTAAATATATTTTTTCATAATTTTTACTGATAAATTCTTATATAATCAACTTCCATGGTTGATTCACTAAATGCTGGATCAATATCAAACCAACTACCACCCATTGCAACATTCAAAATAAAAAACATTTCTTGATCAAACGGCCAGCTATTTAAATCTTGAGGTGAAGGGGAATATGAGTAAAAAAGTACATCATCAACAAAAAATTGAACTCTATTTTCATTCCAATCGATTGAATATATGTGAAATTCTTGATCGTAATCATTAACAGTCGTGTAACCATGGGTCCAAGTGTCGCCGTGACTCATTGGCGTATGAATTGATCCTGCGATAACTGTAGGGTCGTGTCCCCAATGTTCCATAATGTCAATCTCTCCACAAGCAGGCCATCCAACTTCATTAAAATTTGCACCCAGTAACCAGAGTGCTGGCCATGTACCTGCTCCAGTGGGTAATTTTGCTCTGATATCAACTCTTCCATATTGGAATTCAAATTTATCTCTTGAAACTATCCTTGCAGAACTATATTCATATCCAGCAATATCTTGCCTTTTGGCAGTAATCTTTAAAACTCCGTCTTCAACTCTGGAATTATTTAAACTACTAGTGTAATATTGCGACTCACCATTACCCCAACCCCATTCACCATTTCCAATTTCGTGAGTCCATGTATTAGAATCCACAGCACCGCTATAATTGAACTCCTCAGACCAAGTAGCTTCTGGGGCTTCAGCTTCAACAAATAAATCAAAAGTTTTAAAAGTACTGGTGTAATGACCTGTTGATGAGTAAGCATACACATATACAGTATAAGAATTTGTGCCTTCAGATGAATAAGAATATTCTACTTGACCATTTGCTGATTGCTCAGTAACACCGCCTCCGAATCTAAACTCATAATTTATAGCGTCAGTAGCTGCAGCGGTACAGGTAATTGTACCCGAGCCGTCACCGTTTGGATTTGAATCATTCTGACCAACTATACTAATATCAAGGATTAAATTAGATGGAACTATTACTTCAGGACCATCACCGGAATTATTATTAGAGTCTGCAGGCCCATCTGATGAACATGCAAATAAAAATAATAATACATAAAAAGAAATATTTAATGTTTTATACATCATTTTGAATAGTAATTGACAAATATAAAAATAAGAGAGAAGTATTATAATACTTCTCTCTTAAAATTTAAGAAATTTTTTATTTATTGTGTATTGGTTAATTTAGTATACCAAGCATTATTGTCAAAACCAATTGTCTTTAGATAAATTTCATTTGAACTCCAATACGTTATTCTGTAGGTATGATCACCTCCAACATAAAATCCTGCGAAACCATTTCCTGTAAAATTTAAAACTAAATAATCATCTTGCTCGGAAATACTCCAATTTGAAGTAAAGTCATCTATTGCGTAGAAATTATATTCTCCGTCATCTATTTCTTGTTCCGTTCTGTCTTGCGGTCCGTTAAACTCATTTTCCAAAGGAGCATCTTTTCCTAAAATGCTTCCCTGGGCTTGGTACTCTATACTTCCATTCGAAGAAAAAACAAGCCTGTCATCATACATTCCTGTTTCTGCCTTATCATAGGGAGCGGCACTATACCAAACCGGAAAATCATTATCAACTCCAGTATGATTAGAATCTGCGCTATGAACACCTAAGTGACCCGGTGACTCTGCCATAACTCTCCAACTTCCGGTTGTTAGTGCCGTTAAGAGTTCTGCTGGTGGTTCAAAAGTATAGAGAACCTCAACAGATGTTGAGCTATTAGACATTGCCCCAGCTGTTCCAGATGCAATAACTCCAATTGAATACACATGAACTCCGGTTGTTGTGTATCTGGTTGTGAAAACTCCGCTAGGAACCATAATTTCTAGACCATTTTGAATGAATTTATATGTTATTGCATCAGCAGCAGTAGCTGTGAAAGTCACATATCCACTTCCGTCCCCATATGGGTTGTCTGCATCAGCACCTTGAAGTGATGCAGAAATAGTTAATCCTGTAGGACTTATAATATCTCCAAATTCATAATCATCTTGTTCACAAGAGGAAAAAATAAGTAGAGATAAAATAATTAGTAAAAAATTTATTCTTTTCATAGTTTAATTTATTAATCAATTAATTGAATTTCATCAAAGGTATAGGTACTCCCCGTCCCGCTGTTACCAAAGTCATAGAAAACAATAAAGGTTACATATTCAAGATCAGGTGCCTCAGAAAAATCATAGGTCAGAGTTTCCCATTCATTAGCAACTGTAGTGGTTGCTTGTACTTCCCAAACTAGGCCTGCCTGATTACCTGCACTAGTTTCGAGTTTTACCAATACAGTTTTTCCTGCTTCAGGCGCATAAGACTTTAATTGTATTTGAGCTGCTCCATTGAAATCAATTAAATCAACCCCCATATAGGTGCCGGCCCAAGTTTCCGCGCCTTCGGATTTTACAAATTCAAATACATTTTCAGTGGTATTTTCACCAGATGGATCAGGATTAGCAACAACGCCTTGATCTACATTTCCTCCAAAATTATCACTGCTAGGTGCTTCGCCCTCAAAATCTTCAATACTCTTAACATATTCTCCAATACCTACTTCTAAATCATCGAAGTAATAAGTTTCTCCTGCACCACTGTTTCCAAAATCATAAAATACGATAGCAGTAACATAATCTAAGTCAGGTGCTCCAGTAAAATCATAATTTAGATACTCCCATTCGTTAGCAACCGTAGTGGTTGCTTGTACTTCCCAAACTAAACCTTCCTGATTACCTGCACTAGTTTCGAGTTTTACCATTACAATTTTTCCAGCTTCTGGAGAATAAGACTTAATCCTTAGAACATTTGTTCCGTTAAAATTAATATGACCTCCGTTAACTCCAAATCCTGATCCAGCCCAAACTTCAGCACCACTATTCTTTGTAAACTGAAATACATTTGTTGAGCTATTTATTCCCGTATTGTCAGGGTTTACACCAAGCTGTTGTGCTGAATTTCCGCCAAAGCTGAAACTTCCAGGAGCTTCTCCTTCAAAATCTTCAACCGTTGAGAAACCGTCAAAAACTGGTGGATCAGTTATAATAACTTCTTCTGAATATTGAGTTGTTGCCGAGCCTCCACTTAAAGCAGTAACAGTTACATTGTAGGTGCCAGGTCCTTCATATGAATGTGACAGCTGCTCGCCAATTTGCATTGGTGTGGCATCATTTGCAGCCTCATCACCAAATAAAACTTCAAACGAAGCAGCATAATCGGCTGTAGCTGATACAAGTATATTGTAAGAGCCTGACGAACTTACTAAATCAACAATTAGGTTCTCAGGAGCGATAAAAGATACCACAACGGTAACATTTCCCTGGGCTGTTGAACCGTCAAGAGCTGTTCCAGTTATTATAGCCTGATATGTTCCTTCAGAGTAAAAATGTTCTGTACTATTACCAGGGTTAATCGATCCTGAAATATCTGAGCCATCACCATAATCAACATGAAAAGAAACAACTCCCTCTCCAGTTGGTGTTAGTGTAACTAGACCCGTATTATCTTGAGTAATACTGACCATAGCTGATATGTTTGCCGGTTTGGAAATGGAACCAACAAAATCAGCATTACTTTCATTTTCATCAACACAGCTAAAAATAAAGGAGGTTAATAAAAATAGTCCTATAAAATTTCTTAAAATTCTCATATTTATTATTGTTAGTTTAATATCCTGCGTTTTGTATCAATCCAGAAATGTCAACTTCCTGCTGTGGAATTGGAAATACTTCGTGCTTTCCTTCAATAAATCCAGCAATTAATGAGGAAGCTCTTCCAGTTCTAACTAGGTCAAAAAATCTATGACCCTCAAGAGAAAGTTCAAACTTTCTTTCTTCCCAAATCGCATCTGTAAGCGCAGTACCAGAAGCAGAAATATCGTGATCCTCATCTCCAAATGCTCTTCTTCTAACTTGATTCAAAAATTCCTGAGCAAGCCCATCATCAATTCCTCCACGATTATAGGCTTCAGCAGCCATCAATAATACGTCAGAATATCTTATAATTCTAAAATTAGAAAGATAATTTAATTCCGTTTGACCTCCAGACTCTCCTGCTCTTGGAATGTATTTATTATTAAAGTATCCTGTATGGTCATAACCTTCAGAGTATGTTGCATTATTCAAATTTGCAAAAGCCTCTATATCTAAAACTGTTGCATCTCTTCTTGTATCACCATCCTCAAAAGAATTATAAAATTCTTCAGTCGGAACATTGAAACTCCATCCTTGAGCGTACTCGGGTCCACTCCATCCTCTAGGTCCATTCATAATTATAGCGTAATTTCCTTCACTACAATGAACACATCCCCAATCATACCAATTTGATTGGTTTGAATATTGGATTTCAAATACTGATTCTGGACCATTTTCACCAAATCTCAAAAACTGGCTGCCATAATCAGTTACTAATGAATAGACACCAATTACATTGTCAAATGCAGAAGCAGCTTCGATAAATTTATCTTGATAAAGCAAAACCTTACCTAATAATGCATATGCAGTATACTTATTAACTCTACCAACTTGGGTTTGTGAATTTGGTAAACTAGCTATAGCATTCTGAAGATCTAACTCAATTTGAGCATATACCTCCTCCTTAGTTGTTCTCGTTAATGTACCGGCCTGACCAGCGGTAAGTCTTGCATCTGTAAATAAAGGAACATCTCCAAAGAACTTTACTAGTTCAAAATAGTAATAAGCTCTAAGAAAATAAACCTCACCATACATTGCTTCTTTTCCGTCAAAATCTATATTATCCTTGTTCTCTTGCATGTAATTAGTTCTGTTAACCCCTTCATATAAGAATTGCCATATCTGTCTAAGCACATTGTTTTCAGGGTAATGTGTCATATCATCAATCTGCTGAATTCCGATATAATCAGTTGCACTTTCACCACCACACAATGAAATTTCAGATGCAATTGCACCTAGCTGGATATTGAAAAATAGCCATTGAAGAACATCATAGCTTCCAACTAATGCAGCGTCATAATCAGATTCTTGATGAAAATAAACATCTGCTGTTATCGAATAACCTTCAATTGCCTCATAATCTACGTGGTCAGTACATCTGTTAAAAATTGAGGTTATAAAAACCAGTAATAATATTGTTTTTAAATTTTTCATAATGTTATATTTTAAAATTTAATATTTAATCCCATTGACCAAATTCTTGGTTGTGGGTATGTTCCATAATCGATTCCGGTATTCAGAACTCCGCCAACAGAAATTTCAGGATCGTAGCCTGTATATTCAGTAAATGTAAAAGCATTCTTTACTTGAAAGTAAGCTCTAACCTCGTCAAATCCCCATACATCTGCAAGAGATTTAGGGAATTGATAACCAAATTGAATATTTTTAATCCTTAGATAACTTCCATCCTCTATATATCTGTCAGATGCCCTGTTATTATTATTTGAATCAACAAATGTGACTCTAGGTTCCTCAAAACTAGTTCCCGGACCAGTCCATCTTGCTAGTGTTGAAGCAAATCTATTAGTATAATTTAAATTTCTCTCATAAGCTCTATAAATATCATTTCCAACTGAAGCATATGTGAAAACACTTAGATCAAAAGCATTGTAATCAAGATTTAAGTTCCAACCTATTGTAAAATCTGGAAATGGATCACCAATTTGAGTTCTATCAAAGTCATTTATTATTCCATCTGAATTTATATCGACAAATCTTATGTCTCCTGGTGAAGTGCCTATATTTTGAATTGCATGATTATCTATTTCTTCTTGTGACTGAAAAATACCATCAGTTACATATCCAAAGAAGTAACCAGGAGAAAAACCTTCTTCAAACCTTACGATATTTCTATATGGAATTCCATATCCAGCTCCCCATATATATCTATCTCCATTATTAATTGCAATAACTTTATTATTAGCTGTAGTAAAGTTTAAATCAGATGATATCGCTAGAGCACCAACTGAAGTATTTAATGAAATTGTAGCATCTATACCTGTGCTCTCAGTGCTGCCGATATTTGTTGTAGGGAACGATGGAACACCAAGATAAAGTGAAAGATTAGGGCTAAATAATAAATCATTAACTGTCTTCTTGAAATAATCCAATGAAAGAGAAACTTTATCATTTAGAAATCTTGTATCAATTCCAACATTCATTTGCACTTGGTTTTCCCAGGACACATCATCATTAGGAATTGAACCTAAAGAAGATCCTGGTGTGATTGTACCATTGAATACATAACTTGGAAATGTTGAAATCAATGAAAATTGAGGGCTTATGTTATCATTTCCTAAAGTACCATAACTAGCTCTAAATTTTAAGTAATCTAAAATAGGAACATCATCAAAAAAGTCCTCATTTGAAACTACCCATCCAAACGAAGCCGATGGAAAAAATCCAAACTTATTATTTTTTCCAAAAGATGTACTACCATCCATTCTTCCAGTGAAAGATGCATAATATTTTTTATCGAAATCATACAGAACTCTTGCAAAATATGATAAATTTCTTGCAACATATTGCCAAGAACTTGATGTTTGCTGCATTGCGTTTCCAGTGGCTGCACTAACGTCAGCATATTCCCAGGAATTGAAAGGAACATCTTCATTGGTTGCAGAAATGTTACTTCCTTTATTTTCCCCTATCGAAAAACCAGCAACAGTTTGAAAATTATGATTTTTGTCTATTGTAAAATCATAGTTTGCATATAATTCATAAGTATAATTAAAATAGTTGGTATAATTTTCGGTTACCCTGTTGTGAGTAGATGTTATTTCACCCTCGCTGTCAACAGTTACTATTGGAGATAAATCTGGGTTTGAATTAGTCTGATTATGTCCAGTCCCGTAGAACCGAAAAGGAATAAAAGCTTTTCCAACAATATCAACGTAAGTATATCCAAATCTAGAAGTAACGTTAAAATTTTCCATTAACTCATGCTGTAGCTCTATTTTTCCTTGAATTTTGTTTACCTGATTTTCATTGTAAGTGTTGTCAATCTGAGCTAGAGGGTTTATAATCTCTTGTGTTATAGTTTCACTTATTCCAAAAGTTCCATTTTCATAAGGATTAACAGTAGGATCAAAGTTTAAAGCATTTGACAATACACTTGTAATCCAATTTTCAGCTAAACTTTTACCTTTTATATTAGAATAATTGGTATTGACTAACAATTTTGTTTTGTAGGATAAATCTGTATTAATATTTGTTGTAAAATTTGTTCTATTAAAGAAAGATTTATCTCCTCCAGCGACAACACCGTCTTGACCTGTATAACCAGCAGAAACGTAATATGATGTCTTTTCACTACCACCTGATGCTGTAATTGAATGATTTACAATTGGCGCATCTTCCAAAACTTCGTCTTGCCAATTTGTTCCGACCCCAAATCCCGAAATGTTAGGAAAAACAATGCCTTCGCCGGCGTTTACACTAGCTTCATTTAAAATAGCTGCATATTCACTTGCATTAAGAACATCTATGGTTTTTAAAACCTCCTGAGAACCAATGGATGTACTAAAACTAAATTCAGTATCTGAATTTCTCTCACCAGATTTTGTAGTGATTACAATAACTCCACTTCCACCTTTAACACCATAGATTGAGGCTAATGCAGCGTCTTTCAAAACATTTACAGATTTTACATCATTAGGGTTCAGGGAATTCAGATCGTCAATTGAAGAAGAAATTCCGTCAATAACCACAAGAGGATCATTTCCAGCGTATGAAGTAATGCCTCTAATTAGAACAGTTGGTTTTGAGCCTGGAGAACCACTTGAAATAATATTTATTCCGGATGCCTGACCTTGTAATGCATCTTCCACTCTAACAGGTGATGAAGCTTCAATAGCATCAGCATTGACTGTAGAAACAGCACCAGAAATATCACTTAATTTTTGCGATCCATATCCAATTACAATCACTTCATCTAATTCACTTAGATCCTTATCCAGCAAAACTGAAATATTTTCTGAAATTATATCGGTTGATGAAATTTTTAAATTCAAAGTTTTATAACCAACATAGCTAAAAACTAAAGTTGAACCAGATTCAAAATTTGATATTGTGAAATTACCATCAAAATCAGAAACTGTACCTTGATTTTGTCCCTGAACAACGATGTTAACACCTACTAAAGGTTCACCATCTTCAGAAGCAGTAACAGAACCTGAAATGCTTTGTGCTTGTAAACCATTACAAACAGCGATAAAAGCAATAATAAAGTTTAATATTGATTTTCTCATTTTAAGATTAATTTATTAGAAAGTTAATAATTTATGACACTATTTATTTTAAAAAAACCAAAAATAAATAACTATTATTGAATTTTTACAAAAAAAAACTATTCTTTGATAATTATTCAATAAAAAAAACAATTTCGTTAAAATACAATAATATTAATATATTCTACTACGAAAACGTTTTCGATATATTGAAACAAAAAAGCCTCCCAAAAGGAAAGCTTTCATTGGTTATAAACCACTTGTAAATTAATACAAGTTCAACACAGTACAAAGATAGTTATTTTTTTAATATGCCAACATCATGTAATTGTTGGGCAGAATTTATTATTTCTGATTCAGCACTTTTTGGAAACCACTTAAGTATGTTATTAGCATTTTTAGTGCTTAATTTTTCAAAAGTGCCCAGTCTCTTAGCTATTGATCTCAATGATGGTATAAATAAAGCAAGAAATTTAAAAATAATATTTGGAATTACATTCTTAGGTACTTTTTTAAAACCACCACGTCTCAAAATCTTAGAAAGTTCAATAAGTTTGATTGTTTTTTCGGAAAGTAAAAATCTTTTTCCATTAGATTTTGATGACTCCATTGCTCTTACATGGGCATCTGCAACATCTTGAACTCCAACAACACTGATAGCCATATCAGGAACAAATGGAAGACTGAATAATTTTTTTATTGTTAATCTGTTCGACATACTTAAAACGCCTGATAAAGATGGGCCTAAAACTAAAACTGGATTAATAGCACAGGCTCCTATTTGTGAATTTGCAACTATTTCCCACATTTTTTTTTCAGATTTTGTTTTGCTTATCTCGTAAGGAAGCAGGTTTTTGTTTGACAAATCAGTCCAATCATCATCTCCGTGATCAGATTTTTTATTTCCATATATGGCAGCATATGAAGAAGTTTGAACAAATTTTTTAGCACCATTTTTAATAGCTGCATTTAAGCATCTAGTCATTCCATCAACAGCCGGCTTTACAATAGAATCTTCATCTACATTGCCAGGGGTAACAGGGGATGCAACATGGAGCACATAATCACAACCTTTTAATGCCTCATCCCAACCGTCGTCTTTTAAAAGATCCAAAATTGTGAAAGTTAAATTTTCCTGAGCTATATTATGTATTTTAAAGGATTTTTTTACCAGTTCCTTTTGGCTTTCATCTCTAACTGATGTCAAAACATGATATCCCTTTTCTATTAAAATTTTTATGCAGTACATAGCGATATAACCAGAACCACCGCTAACAAAAACTTTTTTCATATTATTGATTGCTTATTTACTAAAATATGAATTTTTTTTGGTACAATATTTGGGTTTTTTTTTGCATGAGATATTTTTTTCTTTTTGTAATTTTTGTTTTTTCATGTGAAGAAAGAGAACTTGATGAAGTCCAAATTTCTGCTCATAAATTTAAAATTCTTTCTTTGGGAGATAGTTATACAATAGGTCAAGGAGTTTGTGAAGATTGTAGCTACCCAAGGCAACTTATTGATTCTCTGAAAGTATTGCACAGTCTTGATACTTTTAACCTTGAAGTAATCGCTCAAAATGGCTGGACCACCTCTTCTCTCTTAAGTAATATTGAGGTTTCAGAAATTGAAAAAAAGAACATTGTGACATTACTGATAGGGGTAAACAATCAATATTGGGGGTTACCATTTGATCAGTATGAAAATGAATTTGAGGAGCTAATAAGTACCTCAATATCTTTGACTAAATCTCAAAATAGTGATGATCTAATAGTGATTTCTATCCCAGACTGGGCTTACACATCACTAGGCCAAAATTATAATCTAGAATTCATTTCTGGCCAAATTGAATCATATAACCAATTTGCACAAAATTATTGTTATGAAAATAACATTAGCTATGTATATATTACTGATATAACAAGATTAGGTCTTAATCAGCCTGAACTGGTTGCTCCTGATGGGCTTCATCCATCAGCTACCGCCCATACTTTATTTGTAAATAGAATTTTACCTGTGGTAGAGCAAAAAATTTACCGTACCCAATGAAAAATTTAAAGGCAATTTCAATATTATTACTGTTATTTTTATTTACGAATAACCTACAAGCACAAAAATTCTATACAGAAAATGGTATAACAACTTTTGATGGATCAAAGGCTGCATTTGAACCCATAAAAGCAGGTAATGATAAAACTATTTCAATAATTGATGTAGGAACAGGTGAAATTGCTGCTGTTATTTATATTGAAAAATTTCAATTTAGACTTGGTTTGATGCAAGAGCACTTTAACGAAAATTATTTAAAGAGTGATATTTATCCAAAGTCTAAATTTGAAGGAAAAATTAAAAACTTTGATATCAATGAGCTTAGTGAAGATTTTAGTGACTATGAAATAACCGGAGAATTAATAATTAAAGGGGTCAAAAATAAAATTAAAGCAATTGCTGAAATAAGTAAAAGTGAAGGCAAAATCTTTATAAAATCAAAATTTTCAATAATGTTAAGCGACTACGGAGTTAAAATTCCTAAAATTGTTTTTAAAAAAATAGACGAAGAAGTAAAAATTAACTTAAATTTCGTTTATGAAAAAAAGATTTAAGCTAAAAATAAGTCTGAGTCTGACAATAATCATATTTGCTAATTTGACTATCAGCCAAAATAATCTTATCGATGAAATTGATTTTGACAATGAAGAATATAAAGTTGGCTTAACTGCTTTCAAAGCTCATAAAGTAATAAATGGGCAGTCAACTAAACAGTCGAAAAAAAATGAGTTATACCTATATGTGGCTCACCGTTTTGGAAATATAAATGAGGGAATCAGTACTTTATTTGGTTTAGATATTGCAAATACCAAAATTGAAATGCTTTATGGTGTTTCAGAAAAATTTCAGATTGGTTTTAGCAGAGAATCTTTTAAAAAAGTATATACACTTAACTTCAAAAATAAAATATTAAACCAAAGTTCAAACCTTCCCTTAAATATTTCATTTTACAATAGCTTTAACTATAACTCATCAGATTTTCTTGCTCCTGGTTATAATCTGTCCTTTTCACAAAGGTCACTGTTTCTTTCGCAAATTTTAATTTCTAATCGAGTTAATGAAAAACTTTCTTTTCAGCTTTCACCCTCTTTTATAAAAAGAAATTATAATGAGGAAAGAATTCTTTTTCAAGACGGCGAGGTAGTGTTTGAAAACGGTTTACCAGTATACACAACCTACGAAAGAGAGTATAATTATATTTTAGGTATTTCGTCTAGTTATAAAATTAATAGAAGAACTGCAGTTAATATTGAATACTTTGCAAATCTAAATAGGGTTTCAATATCAAATAACACAAATGCTCTGAGTATTGGAATTGATTTAGAAACTGGAGGTCATGTATTCCAGCTTATATTTTCAAATACTCAAAGCATTGATGATATCTCAGTTTTGACTGACGCCGAAGGAAATTGGGCACAACGAAAAGTTTATTTTGGTTTTAATATTCTAAGAGTTTTCTAAAAATATTATTCTTTAATAAATCTTTTGACCGAAATTGTATTTTCTGAGTAAACTTTTGCAATATATATTCCTCTACTTAAATCAGAAATATCGATAGATATTTTGTTGTTATTTAACAATCCCATTTGTTTTTTGCTGAGTTTACCAAGAACATCATATATTTCAACTTTTACAGATTCAGAAACTACATTATTCATGTTTAAAATTATAGTTTCTGATGCTGGGTTCGGGAATAATATTAAATCTATAGAGTTTAAATCTTCCATTGATGCTGTTCCGGTGACCGTCACAATCCCATACATTGAATTTGGATGAGGATCACAAATGTAAGTTGTAACGCCTGGATTGTTGAATGTATGCGAAAATGTTGGTCCGGGACCTGTGAAATAACCACTGTCAAATGTTTCAACTCCACCTGTGGAAACAAGATTGTGTGTACCGCTGCCCCATGTCCAAACTACAGTATCTCCTACGTCTATCATTATCTGTTGATTTGTACTATTCATCCCCCAATTATATTGGTGAGTTGTTTGAGAATAAATAATATTAGTGAATAGTGCTAAAAATAGTAATTTGTATTTCATATTATATTGTTTGTATACATATTCGCAATATCTATACCAAATTTTACAATTGAAAATCATTGGAATGCATATAAAATCTAATATAAAAAAAATATTCTTTTTAATTATTTTAATTATTTGCTCTTGCTCAAAAGAAAATATTAATGAATTGGAAACTGTAAATCATGATTTAGATTATAACTTAGCCTGGCACAGTGGAACTTCATATGACACTACAATACAGGTTGGGCAAACAATAACATGGACATGGGGTGGTGGCACACACAATCTTGTTTCCACAGGTGGAGTTGAAACATTTGATAGTGGATATTCTTCAGCCTATGGTTTTTCTTTTTCACACACATTCACAGTGGTTGGTACAACAAATTATGTTTGTGACCCTCACGAGTCGCACATGTATGGAACTGTAACGGTTATCGAATAGTCTTAATTCTTCAATCAAATTAACTCATCAATTAATTTTGGTAATTTTTTTAATTTGATTTCCAATGATTAAAAAATAGTTTCCAGCCGGAATATCCTCAAGATTAATAATATTTCTTCCTGATAACAAATCAAATTTATGTATTAGACTTCCTTTAATATCATTTATTTTCAAACTAGTCTCTTGATTTGTATTTATTATGGTTAAATGATTTACAACAGGGTTTGGATATAGATGTAAACTATATTCAATTAAAGTTTCTGTATTTAAACTACATTCTTCAATTAAACCATTAATTGAAAAATTTGACACAAAATTCCATATTTCACTATCTGAATTTATATCCATATTTCCAAAGCTCCCTGGCCAATCGTGCTCACCTCCATTTACTCTGAGTTCAACAACTGAAACACATGAATCTCCATTTTCCCATATTCTTTTAGTCACAGTAGACCCATCTGTATTATCAATGTCAGGTAATTCAATTTCAAGCGGATCATAATCAGTGTTATTATAATCTGCCCAGTATTGATGAGTTTCATCAGCAGAAATGTAATATGTTACACCGTTATATACAACTCCATTATAATTGGATTCATAATCTTCAGTTCCAAGGATAGTCATTATTGCGGTTGGATGTTCAGGATTACAATTTTCATATTGGTATTGGCCCATAGTTCTTGAAACTGCAACACCAGCCGCTATTTTATCATTTAACCGGCAAAGTAATTCGTACACGAATTCACCCCCTAATGAGTAACCACAAGCATAAACTCTTTCAAGATCAATTGAAAACTGAGCTGAAAGATCAGATATTATGGCATCAATAAAATATATGTCATCATGATCAGAATCACCTTTAAAAATCCAATTTAACGATCCATCATCTGTTGGATCAGCAATTGCTTGCGGATAAACAAGTATAAAATTATTATCATCAGCTAAATTTCTCATATCAGAAATGGCAATCTGACTTTGGGTGGTACCATTTCCACCATGAAAATTAAACATTAGAGGTGAAGATAAATTTTCAGAATAACTTTCAGGAATATATAATTGATACTCCCTTGTATTTCCATCATATTCAATTGTTTGACTTATAAAATCTTGTGAACAGGAAGTTTTATAAATAAATAGAAATAAAAAAAAAGAAAAAAGTTTAATTTTTATCATAATAACAAAAATAAAAAAACCTTCTCAAATAGAGAAGGTTTATGGCGGTCTGGACGGGACTCGAACCCGCGACCCCATGCGTGACAGGCATGTATTCTAACCAACTGAACTACCAAACCGTTTCTATAAAAGAACGGCTTCTTACGAAGCGGTTGCAAATATAAATTGTTTTTTGAATTAGTAACAAAAAATATTTAAAAAAA
>MDTB01088674.1_pt1 | contig 18004 bp, 15 predicted proteins | sample 811161 | NCBI WGS metagenome assembly MDTB01 (sample SAMN05326650, study PRJNA326480) | marine metagenome | isolation source: seawater | place: Mediterranean Sea | collected 2009
ATTACGCTTATAAATGAAATTCTTGATAGCAAACGTGTTCGTTTCCAATCGGTATTATCATACTCAAAAACGATATTTGATACACCTTTAGGAACATAAATAGATCTTAAAACATGGTTTGTCTGATAGATAGGTGTTTCGACATCATTAACCTTAGCTATCCATCCAGGTCTATAATATATCTCTGATAGAACTAATAGACCCCCAGCCTCAGTTTTGGAGACTAGCTCAATTCTATTCTCTTCTCGCGATTTTACAGATACATCCCCTCCAGAATTATTAGAAATTTGAGGTCCATTATAATCATATACGATAGCAATATCCTTAGGATTAAAACCACTGAGAAGAATTTCCATTAGTGATTCCCTTTGAGTTGAAACATTTTTAATGTCGCTAACAATCCAAGACTTTGGAAGCACATTTTTATTTTCGTATAACCCCTTAATTGATTCTATTTTTTTGAAATTTGGATTGTTTATTTTTTTCTTTGTAACAACATATTTTACGTTAAGCATATCTAGCACCCTAGGCCGACTAAATCCTCCCGCATCCATTAGGTCTTGATAATTTCTAAGTTTTATTGGTCTATACCCACCAATACTTTCAATGTTCCAGTAGCTGTATTTATTGGAACCCATTTCGTCAGCGGGAAATATTCGAAAATGCTCTTTATCGCTCTTTATATGATTAACCAGATTATCACGTCTGAATTTTCTATCAAGATTAAGTGGTGGCCGTACATTCATAAATTCAGAATTCACTATCCATATGTCAAGCAAAGCGATTAAAATCACTAAATATTTAAAGGTTTTATTATCTATTTTTTTTTGACTTAGACTATAAATTAATGCACCTATGGAAGCACAAATGAAAATTGCTAAAAGTAAACCTTTATTAAATAATTCAATTCTTGCAGATCTTAATTTTGAAATCGTCATTGGATCATAGCGAGCATCACTAAAACCGCTAAATGATAGAATTAATTCTCCAAACATGAAAAGTAATAAGCTCATTATTAAAAACCCACTGATGACAGTAAATACTTTTTTCATTTCTTTTTTTTCTTCATAAACATCTATAAAAATATCTAATCCTCTTGCACCGAGAATGGGAATTGTAATGGCAAGAAGTAGATATATCATTGATGGAATTCTGAACTTTGAGAAAAACGGCAAAAGAGAATAAAAGGGTTTATATAAAATAGAAAAAAAAGATCCAAAACCAGTAAGAACTATTAAACCAGTAACAACCCAGAAAATCAATTCAAATCTTTTTGGTTTCCTTAAAACAATACCTAAAATTGAAAACATCAAAATAACCAAACCAACGTAATGTGTGGATTGCGTAAACGGCATAAATCCCCAATATGCACCCTTTTCAACATCACTTGTGTTCTGTAAACCAAAGTAGTAAGGGTATATAAGTGAGAGTAATTCTTTGGGGTGAAAGGACCATTGAGTCGCATATTCCCATTTTGTCCCTTTACTAGTTTCACTTGATTGATCAAGGACAGAAACAGCACCTCGGTTGGAATGTTCTTGGAATTTATAAATATCAACATAAGGATCTGAGACCATTAACAATGCAATTGCTATTCCAACTATCAAGCCAAAAAGTGGATATAATGAATCTTTAGATGTAAATGCTTTATCTATTATTGATGAAACAAGAATCCACATGTAGTAGAACCCTATTACCATCCACGTATAGTATGCTACCTGAGGATGATTGGCCCACAATTGCAAAGCTGTTACCAGAGATAATACCAATAGACTGATAATTCTAGGTTTGTGAATAAAATAGATTCCTGCATAAATGACCCATGGCACATACGCCATTGCAAAAATCTTATTTAAATGCCCTGCATTTATTAAACCAAAGGCATATGGAGTAAGCGCTGAAATCAAACTACCAAATAGTGCAGAAATTTTATTTATCTTAAAGAATTGAAGTAGTATGAACATACCAACTCCTGATAGAAACAAATAGAACCAAACTTTTAAACCGGGATTAAAGAGAATTTTGCTGCGAAAAATTTTTGTAGGATCACCATTCGTATAGATGTAGCCTCCATAAGAGGGCATACCTGAAAAAAGGTTTGGATACCATTGCGGTATATCACCTTGATCATTTATATAGCTATCTCTCCATTCATTTATCGGATGCCTTTCATACTCATCGTTGGTAGTAACAATCTCGCCAAAAAAAATCATCCGATACAAAAATAATAAAGGAATTATTGCAAGAATTAGTATTTCGTTTCTATTGTTTTTAAAAAGTCCCACTACTCTCCTCCTTCAATATCCTCTATAAGTCTTCTCCAATATTGCACGTTAGAACCATTTTTTGTTTTCCAATGGAAAACACCTGAACCGTACATATGAGTCATAAAAGGATTATCTCCTTCGTAATATAGTTCGAAATCTCTAGCCATATTATAATGGGATTCGCTTGCAGTTATGGAATGTAGTTGATGTTCAAAATATACTTTAAAGTTTATAGGTTCATATGCTTTTGATCTAATGGCTTCAATAATCTCTTTTCCTGTATCAGGACTGGTTATACCAAAATTTTTTTCAAGAAATGATGTAACTAATCTTAGAAAACTGCTTTTATTAAGCCTGCTTTTGTTTGCAAGGAACCCTAGCCTATTAATTTTTCGAAAAATACTGTTCCCTATTCTGTCCATTAATGGTGGAAAAGGGTAAAATGATTCATTGAGTTTTTTAATCTCTAGTGTACGAAAAAACATAAATACTACACTTGGGTAATCATGCACTTTACCAAGTTTCCAATTAGGGTATGGAGCACCAACAATCCTTTTTTCTCGCTCGTTTAAATAATCCATGCACAATCTATCCCAATTAGACCTAAATACATGGACATCAGGGTCTATGATTAAAGTGTATTCTGTATCAGACGTCTTTAAACCAGCATCTAGCCCACTGGCATGTGAAATTGATCTCTGAATGCCTTCTCCATTATTTTGAATTATAGTTAAATCTAAATTATCTGGGAAAAAATTTTTTAATTGTTGATCTTGGCCATTAGTATTATCAACAACTAAATACTTCAGATTTTTTTTATGTTTAGCCTTTACATTTAGGTTGTCAAACAACCTACCAAGGTGCTCACCTGAATTATAGCTAACAGAGATAATCGTAATCATTTATGGTCTCTTTTATTTATTCATTTATGAGTGAGTAAATTTTTTTTTCAAGGGTAATAATTTTTGAAGGGTACGAAAATTGATTTCCCTGCTCGCTGGTACTTATTGAAGGATCAATAAATTTTTCTACTATCTGCGAATCCCAATCCTTTCCGATGAAATTAAATAAGGAGCTACAGACTTTGACTGGTTCTTTTAATAGATCTTCAAAAGAACAGTAATATCTAGGGTATTCTGTTTGTTCCATAAAGTTAAGGGCTCTTTTTGTATAGCTTTCCCATATTTGCAATCCCTGCCCAATTGACAAATTATTACGCTTTTTTAAAGAACGAGATACCGATGATGCTTTTCGAGCCATAAAGATTATTTTTAATTCTGTACCAAGCTCTAATTCCTCAATTGCATTAGCCCAATGCATTGCAGTCAGACAAGTACGAGGATCTTTCCAACCCCAATTAGCATATGATAGATTAGATTTTTCAATGAGAACTTTCATTTTATTTAACAATTTATCAGCTACATTAATTTCAGGAATATTTTCCGAATATGATTCAACATCGTATCCTGACCTATTAAGTAGTTGATCATTTATTTTTCTAAAATCATAATTCTCATAAAATCCTTTTGGGTTTTGACTTAACGGTCGTGGCCAAAAATTTTGGTATGTACCCATTATGATTTGATTCATATGAAGTACACCAGATATTGTTGAGGTACCACTTCGGTGCATTCCTAAAATCATTATTATCATTTGTAGTAATTCTTTTTAAACCCAATCATTTCAGGTTTATTTAAAATGAATCTTTGTATAAAAGATTGTAAAAACCCTATGCCATATCCTACAATTTGAATCGGTATTACAAATAAAAGAAATGGAAAAATCCTAGGATCACGCTTACTATAAGAACCTAAAAGTGATAGAATAAATAGCGGAGATAAAAATAACAAAAATATTTCAAATGAACTCCACCCATTGTTTGATGTATATAAAACGGTGATAATTGAAAAAAAGCACGCTAGAGAAGGTAGAAAGTGTACTGGCTCTAACATACTTGAGTCTATTTTACCTAAGTTCACTCTGGCAACTCCCCAATTAAAAACTTGCTTCATAAATTGCTTCAAAGATGTCCTTCTTCTATGGTAAACAAGAGCATCTTTTATGAATAATACTTTTGCACCGGACTTGTAAATACGATTGCTGTATTCTATATCTTGTCCATGTCTTAAGTTTCCAAATCCGCCTATTTTCTGATAAACGGCTCTTGTGATGCCCATATTATGTGTCCTAGGATAAAATTTTGCGATCATGTTTTTGCTATGCCCTCGCATTCCACCTGTTGTGAAAAAAGAAGTCATTGAAAAGTCTATCGCTTTTTGAAGAACCGTAAAATCATCTTTTGCACCATCTGGTCCACCAAATGCATCAAAATTTTTAAGTTTAAATGTTTTCATAATTACTTCTATCCATTTAGGGTGAGCTTCACAGTCCGAATCGATAAATAAAATAATATCACCTCTAGATTTTTCTAAACCATGATTCCTTGCTGCTCCAGGTCCTTTATTTTCTTGTCTGATATAAGTCAGGTCAAATAGTGACTTCTTTTTCCATTTATTTACAACTTTTTCAGTATTATCATGCGAACCATCATCAGAAATAATACATTCAATGTTTGTTAAAGGATAAGTTTGTTTAGAAATTGATCTCAAAAGGAAATCAAGCTCATCTGCTCTATTGAAAGTAGGTGTAATGATACTAATGGAGAGTTTTTTCACCATTTTACTTTTTCCATGAGGATAGATCCCATCCCAAAATATTTTCCAAGGAAATGAATTCTTCTTGATAAAAGTTTTTTAAAAATGTTAATTCCTCTTTACTCATTTTATGTGGATAAGATCTTGAATTAACCTCTTTATGATATACTGGGTCAAACGGTGGAATGGATAAAAAACCTGCAATATTCATAAGGGTATTATCAGGATTTTCACGAAGGTCTTCACTGCGTAATATTAGTAATTGATTTTTATTAAAATAGTTATATATATTTTTTATTTGTTGTGAATAATATCCCCTGTCTAAATAGGAAAGTATTTTATTCTGAGAGTAATTTGGTGAATTTATTTTTGAATCTTCATCAAGTATAGCCTTTAAAAATGTTCTACTTTCTCGTCCTTTATCTCTCTCCATGTTCCAATGAGAAAAAGCTCTATCAATTGGATTTCGAAGAATAATTATTAGTTTTAATTGAGGATTATAAACGTGAATACGCTCAATTGCCTTGTTCCAATACATATAAATCGGCGTGGCTTCACCAATGACTTGAGAATAATCATTTGGACTAAAATATTTATGATACTTTAAATAATTTGGACTTTTCTTTTCAAAATACCTGTCTTCATCAAAGAAATGTACTTCCTTCTTATCTGCCATACATATGTTTTGATGTGTTCTAAAATACTCATCAAGAGCTGTTGTGCCTCCTTTTTGCGTCCCGGCGATAATAAAATCGATACGAGAGAAGGGATATTTACCAAGGATTGACTGAAACTTTTTTTTAAAAAGTGACACTTATCTTTTACTATGTTTTGGTAAAAGAGTGAAAAATCAATTTCAATCTTTATAATTTAGTTGATCATCATCCTTGGAATATTTAATTCGATCCTCTTGATTATGGTTTGCCTTAGCCATTAGTTCACCAAGTAGACCAATTGAGAAGAATTGAATTCCAATCACTATTAACATTACACCAAATGTTAATAATGCCATATGTCTAGAAAACGGTTCAAGTAAAACGTATTTATAGTATAGTATAGAACTTTCTACCACAAACCCTGCGCTAAAAAAAATTATTCCAAAAGAGCCAAATAGATGTAATGGCTGCTGGGTAAACTTGTTTAGAAATAGAATGGTTATTAAATCAAAAAAACCATGTAAAAAACGAGAGCCTCCGTACTTTGTCTCACCAAAATGTCTTGGACGATGATTAACAACAATTTCCGTTACTTTAAATCTTTTTTGTCCTGCGAGCGCTGGAATAAATCTGTGTCTACCTCCATAAATTTCAATGGACTTTATAACTGCTTTTTTATATCCTTTTAATCCACAGTTAAAATCATGAATTTTCACACCTGTTACTAACCTAAGCACAAAATTAAATATTTTTGAAGGTAGTCGTTTGTTTAACGGATCCAGTCTTGTTTTTTTCCAACCTGATACAAGATCCCATCCTTCATTTAGTTTACTAATAAGGTTTTTTATCTCGGATGGATCATCCTGTAAATCAGCATCCATGGTTATTACATAATCGCCTTTTGCAATCCTAAAACCTTCACTTAATGCTGCAGATTTACCATAATTCCTATGAAACTGAATTAATCTATAGTTTTGCTTAGATAGACATAGGTCTAAAAGAAGTTCTGTAGAGCCATCACTTGAGCCATCATCAACAAATATGATTTCCCAAGAATCAAAATATTTTAGATTTATTTCTAATTCATCAACTAGAACCGGGAGAGACTCTAATTCATTAAATACTGGTATCACTACTGAAATACTCATATCAATACTTTAACAATCTCCAAACTTTTTTCATATTTAAAAATTTTGCATTTCTTTTCCTTGTATTAATATCAATATCAATAGAGTTTTCTGAATTTTTATCATGAAAGCTAACTCCTACCAAAGCCTGTCTCTCATTTTTATTATTCTCCCTTTGAAAGTCAAGAGAAATGTTGTTTTTAACTGATTGTGGAACATTTTTAAATCTTTCTTTATGATTGGGTTGGACACCCCAAATTATTTTTGTTATATCTTTTGGCTCCAATACCTTTAAAATAGGCAATAATTCAGTAACCTCGTCATACTTATATTGTCTATTATCGATAAGATTTCGTGCAGTAATTGAATTATTTGTAATCCAGACGAATAGAGCCTTTCGACCAATCATATCACTGAACTCTAAAAAGGTACTGTCTCTTTGAGACCTAAAGTTAAATGGCAATTTCCCTTTTAACGATCCTTCTGAATTAATGACTCCTTTTCCAGTACATGAATTAAAGGCTATTAAATAGTCTTCGTATGATTTGGGTGGACTAAGGTTAAAAATATGATTTCCTGTGCCTGCACATCCCATTAGAAAAAATAAAAGGATAAATGATAAACGCAACATCCAACCTTAATTCTCGGCTTTTTGCATCTTTGATGAATTGAATTTGGTTTTATTCTTAATAATTGTATTAAGATGCCCTTGTATCGTTGCATTACTTGAATCAATACTTAGTGATTCTCTTATATATTGCAATGCTTCATCATACATATCCATTTTGAAGTAAATCCATCCAATTGTGTCAAGATAAGCTGCTGATTTAGGTTCAATCTTTATAGCATTTTGAGCTAACTCTAAAGCGAAATCTATGTCCTTATCTCTTTCAACTAAACTATACGCATAATTATTATATGCTTGTGCGTCAGTGGTATCCGATGATATTAGATCAACATATAACTTATCCGATTCTTCCCAATCACCAGTAGAATCATAAATAAGTGCGAGGTTATGTTTCGTATTTCTTGACTGAGGATAGATTACAAGAGCATTTGATAAATATATTTTTGATTTTTCATAGTCTTTAATTTGATAATATGCTGTGCCCAGTAGATATTGTATGGTGAAATCTTCACTAAATTTTTCTGAGTGTGGACTTAGTGCAAAAATTGCTTCTTCTGGTTTTTTTCCACTCATTGACATAACTGCTGTATTAATGAACCCTCTCGAATCATTTGGATGATAATCAATTATTTTTTGGTTGTAAAGAATCGCATCTTCATTTTTATCTTGGCTCATTAATAATGTAACCAGGCGATGGAGGACATCTATATTTACACTGTCATTCTCAAGCGCATTGTAAACCATTTCTAATGCTAATTCAGGCCGATTCAATTCCTCATAGAGCGCACTTTTTTGAATCAAAATCTCATTAGATTGGCCATTGATTTCTTCAATCTTTTTTAGAATTTTTAAGGATTCCTCATAATTCCCATTAAAGAGAGTAAGATCCTTCATTGTTTCCAAAAGGTCAATATTTTTAGGATTTTCCTGCAATAACAATGAGCAAATATCCTGAGCGCGATCAAAATCACTTATTGTAAGTGCAATTTGTAGGGCTTGTTCAAGGCCAGTGACAGCCAGAGAATTAGTTTCATACGCCTGCACATAATAATCTATTGCAAGATTCCAATCTCTTTCAATCCTAGCAAGATCTGCAAGGGTAAATATGAAATCAACATTATTGGGTTCTAAATCACTCAATTTCTGATAGGTTTTTTTTGCTTCTTCATATCGTTTTTGACTTAAAAAAATTTGACCTAACATTTCAAGAGCTTCTTTTTCTTCAGAATCCAGTTCTAAAGCAATACCCAAGTGATCCTCGGCTTTACTTAGTTTTCCTATTCTACTATAACCATCAGCAATAGATACATGAATTGTAGAGGCATTGGGATCTAGTTCAATTGCATCTTGGAATTCTAATATCGCTAATGCATAATTGCCTTGGTTCATCAAAAATTCTCCCTGCATAAAATGATTCAATGCCAATTCTTTATTATTATTTTCAGCAGTCAGAATACCAAATAGATAGATAAAAAGTAATTTATTAAAAATCTTAGCCAAAATCTTTGTCTACTATCTTGTGTATGGTTATTCCATTACCTCCACGGTTTTTAGTGGCGTATAATTCTTGATCGGCAATTTCAATTAATTGTCTCATATTATCAGCATGTGTTGGATATTCAGACATACCTCCGGAGATAGTTAATCGAGTTTCCACACCATTGAGGGAAAATTGATATTCTGCAATACTATCAACTATTCTCTGGGCAACTATATTTGACATTACAGCAGTAGTATTTATTAATATTACCGCGAATTCTTCACCTCCATATCTAGCAACAACATCCACAGCACGCACATTATCTGCCATTATTTTCGCTACGGTTTGTATAACATAATCACCGTACTGGTGACCAAGGGTATCATTCACTTTTTTAAATTTGTCTAAATCGAACATCATAACAGCCATTTTTTGTTGGAATCTGGCTGCTCTTTGTATTTCATCATTAAATTTTTCTTTGAAAGTTTGATGGTTCAAAAGACCTGATAGTCCATCATGAGTTGCATTTCTATGGATTTTTTCATACTCAGACTTCCAGTGTAGCGCAGATCCAAGCACTTGACCAATCAAAATAAGATCAGCTAATTCTTGTTTCAAAAAGGATTTAGTATCAACCTTCTCAAGTATTATTGCCCCCCTACTCTCGCCTTCAATGATGATTGGAACTCCCATCATTGATTTGTATTTATAATCATTTAGCTCAGACGATTTAAATCTAAACATATTTTGATGAGATGCTCTCCAATCATTTGTTTGGAAATAAGTTCCTGTAATTACAGGCAAACCTTGTATAGAACCATTTGTAGGGAAATCGGACCCTTCTACATATTCATCTTTATCTCCATCTACCAATTTTATTGTTGAGGTAACTCCCTTATCATATTTTCTCCTATTTTCACTTTCTTTTCTAGTAGATATGGTAACCCGATCATATAGAAAAAATGTTCTGATTAGGTATTTAAATTGATTGAAAATATTTTGGGAGTCTGATTTAAAATCTAGGTTAGCTAAAATTTCTAATATCAATGTTTTAGAATCTTCACCAACAATATGTTGTTCTAAACTTTCGAGATTAGTAAGACTAAATGAAATATAGTCAGATAATTGTGAAAATAGATTGAATTCTTTTTCTGTAACATTGCTAAAATGATCAAGCCTTGTCAATATGAATCCTGCGATATTTTCATTAATATTTATTGGACTGATAATAGCACATTCACTTCCTCGCCAATTTTTAGAAAAGAATAATTTAGACCATTCTTCAGGATAATCTTTCTGGTGAAATTTTTTCTTATTTGAAAGATATTTATTTACTAGTTCGTTATTTATAGGTATAGCATCTACAAATTCACCTATACTCCCATTTTGCAAAGCAAAATTATTATTTTGAGGGTTAATTATATAAATTGCTGAACTAGAATTTTCATTGATTGATTTTGTAGTTTGGATTATCAGCATTGTTAAATGTTCGTAAAGCTTTTTTGGTGAGGCTCTTCTCAACTTAATTTCCTGGTTGCCTTTCTCATTATCGTTATCGTTCTGCTCATTCTGAACAAATGTTTCAGTCTGTTCCAGTATTCTGTGAAACATCATTAGAATAATTATTGTCGAGATGATCGTTATATATTTTAGGAGTTGATTAGTTTTGACAAAAGACTCAGGCCAGAGAGAATAAACAAAAACCAGCACACAAAATGCTGTTAAAGCACTACTAAATGATTTTAGGTTTATCATTGATGACATAATATAAAAATCCCCGTCAATAAAATTAGCAAGTTTGCACGGGGATTAAAAACTGTTTGAAGTAATTATGATTAATTAATCATTTACAAGATGTATCTTATTTGAAAGGTCTTTTCTGTCTTGTTTTTTTATTTCAGTTTTTGTGGTATCCTCATTTAAATCAACTAAATCAGAATCCATTACCTTATTTTGATTTTTAGAAAGGATTACATCGTTCTTTAATCCATTATTGATTAACTGTGGTTCCTTTATTTGTTGATAATCGAAATTGGGATTTATTAATTGGAAACTGATAATAATAAAAGCAATAGAAAGACCAAGAAGAAATGAAGCATTTAGAGGAGAGAAGCCAAATATAAGGTTATTATGTTTCCCAAGTTTTGGATTGCTATTAAAATCATCAATCTTACTTTTTAGGGTGTCATTAAATGATGATTTAACTTTTAATTTTGGAATTTGATTCAATTTTGAAATATTACTCTTTATCAAACTCACTAATTTCTCTGAATCTGGATTGTCTTTCATATAACCTTCAAATTCTTTCCTCTTTGACAAAGTTATTTCATTGTCTATATATGCTGATATTAAATCTTCAAACTGATAACGATTCATCTATATGTTTGCTCCTTTATTCTTCTACTTCAAATCTTGTAATTCAGCCTGTAACTGAATTCTGGCTCTATTTATTCTAGACTTAATTGTTCCAAGGGGAACCTCTACAATGTTACTTATGTCATCATACGAAAGTTCCTGAATATCTCTAAGAATTATAACAAGTTTGTAGTGTTCTGGTAGATTGTTTATAGCTGATTGAATTCTATCATTAATAAACTCATTGTGAAGAGATTGGTCTACGTCATCTTGTACAGCTGGAATCTCATACTGACGTTCTTCTTTACTCATCTGGCTCAGGTAAGTTGTCTTCCTTCTTTTCCTTTTCCTTAATTCCGTATTTGCAAGGTTTCTAGAAATGGTATAAATCCATGTAGAAAATTTGGCTATTTCTTTATAATAGTGCTTTTTTTCGTAAAGTCTGAGCATTGTATCTTGGACAACATCTTCTGCTTGTTCAATATCACCAAGAAATTGAAAAACAAAGTTCAATAGTCTATCTTTGTATCGATTTACTAGTTCAACATAAGCTCTCTCATCGCCAGCTTGGAAACGACTTATCAGTTTTTCATCTGTGTAAATAAATTCTGATTTTTTATCCAATGACATTACCAATGAACTGTATGAGTTCTGTTTCATCTTTTGAATATGTTGATTTTTGTCTCTTATCAATTTCACTAAGTTTTTTTAGAGCATTTGCTATTTCTACTATTTCAAATAATCTAGAGAAGTTCGCTACTCGCTTCTTCACTGATGGCGGTAGTGGTATATAACCTTTATGTCCATTAAAAGTTCCATTTTCCAATTTATGAAAAAGCATTTCTTGGAATAACGCGGTTAAGGGAATAATTAGTGAAAGCATGGACTCGCTTTTAGTAATTAAGTTTCTTCCAAGAAAAATTGCTTTTGAGTATTTCTTACCTCCTAAAGCCAGCAAAAACTCCCAACGCTGTCTATCTCGCTCCCAACCTGAAAACCGCTCAACATCTTCAATTTTAATAACGTTTCTATCATTAATAATTAAACAAATTTTTTCAATTTCGTTATCGAGGTGTACCAATGAATCACCAGCCATCTCAATGAGTGTGTTTTCAACAAAAGAATTTGTTGTTTTACCTCTTTTTTTGATTAAGAATTTTGTCCATTTTTTTAAATCATTAGCAAATGGTGTTTGAACATCAACCTGCATTGCATTTGCTTCTATTTTACTTAAAAATGAGGACTTTATTGTCCAATCATCATTTAGAAATACTGTGACACAATCTGCTACTGGATTTTTACAAAAGTTTATTAAATCAATTGAAGCTTTTCCTTTTATCTTTTGAGGATCTCTGATAATAAATATTTTTTTTGTTGAAAAAAGGTCTATTGTTGTAATCCTATCTACTATCTCATTTCCACTCATATCATCTGGCAACATTAATATCTTTTCAATTTTTGATGAACCAAAGTATTCTTCGGATAATCTTTCTATGAAAAAATTCTGTAGAAAATGATCGCCTCCCTTGAGCGAGTAAATAGGATAGATCATATCCTTTTTAAGACTAGTAATTGCCTCTTTAATTTTCATTTCTATTGTACCTACTCATTAAAACAACCGCCAAAAATGCCAAGATAAAACTAGACAATCTTTCAGTCATTATTCCTTTTAATTGAGGAATATTTGCCCAAATAATTGTTGTTAAGAACCCTGTAATAAGCCCGGCAATAATACCTTTACGTGTTGTTTTTCTCCACCAAAGTGTCAAAACTAGTGCAGGACCAAAAGCTGAACCAAGTCCGCTCCAAGCATAACTTACAACATTGAAAATATTTCTCCCCACATGCTCCGAGTATATTGCAATACAATAGGCAATTATGCCTAGAAGAATGATCATAGATCGACTAATTAAAACTAATAGTTTATCTGAAAAATCTTTTTTTAAATACTGATGAATGAAGTCTTCAGTGATTGCAGAGGTTGATACTAAAAGTTGAGAATCTGCAGTGGACATCATGGCTGCTACTGCACCTGAAATAAAAAGACCTGCCAGCATTGGATGTAGAAGTTTTTTTGCCAAAAGAGGCATAGCCTGCTCTGGATCATTCATTTGAAAATATTCAGGCCCAAATAACAAAAGTGCACAAATTCCTACAAAAAAAGCACCTGTTATTCCTGGTATAGCCCAGCAAATAGCAATTTTCCTTGCAATTGACACATCTTTGGAGGATCGAATTGCCATGTATCTGATTACAAGGTGAGGTTGGCCTAAGTAACCTAGCCCCCAACTTAAGCCACCTAGAGCCATTAAAAGTGCAGATAATCCTTGTTTTCCACTAAAAAAATCATAATTGTAATTTCCAAAAATCATATGAGATTTTTCAAGTCCATAGGATAAGGATATATCAGTATCACGTAATTCAATGAAACCTGCAACTGGGAGGATAACCAGAGTCCCGATCATTAAAATACCTTGAACAAGGTCAGTCCATGCAACTGCAAAAAAACCACCCATTAAAGTATATAAGATAATTATTATTGCACCGATAGTAATACCAGAAATTGGATTTAAATCAAATAATGAATGAAGTACTTTACCCGAAGCATGAAATTGAGCTGAGACATAGAAAAGAAAAAAGAATGCAATGATTATAGATGAGAATAATCTAATTATATTTGAATTATCATCATATTTTCTATGCAAATATTCAGGTATAGTCAACGCATTATACTTTTCAGTTTCAATGCGGAGTCTTTCGGCAATCAGATACCAAGACACAATGATTCCAACTATTATTCCAAATACTGCCCAGATCTCTCCCAACCCAATGCTGATTGCCGCTCCAGGTAATGCCAAAAGTAGCCAGGCGGATTCTCCAGATGCTCTTTCAGAAAAAGCAGTTACCCAAGGACCAAGTTTTCTTCCAGCTAGAAAGTAATCCTCTTGCGTCTTTGAAAATTTATAAGTAAAAAAACCGATCAATAGAAGGAACAGCAAATAGATTACAAAGATAGTGCTAATTAAATCCATCTATGTAATGATTATAAGAATACCAATTAAAAAACAATAAATGCCAAAGTAATGAAACTTTCCACCCTCTAGCCATGCAAGCAACCACTTTAATGCAACCACCCCAACCAAGAATGAACTAAGTAAACCTGAGATACCATTATACATATCTAAACTAAAACCATCTCTTAAGTCTATTGCCATTAAGATTCCGGCACCGCTTATCACTGGAATTGCTAGTAAGAAAGAAAATTTAGCAGCTTGCCTAGCGTCAAGTCCTAAAAGTAATGCAAAGCTTATAGTTATACCACTTCTTGAAATCCCAGGTATAATTGCAATAGCCTGAGCAATTCCAATCAAACATGCCTTGGTAATTGTATTTTTTTTGTTCTCATTCTTGAAATAAAAAGAACTAATTAATGTTATTCCAGTAAAAAGTAATGCAAATCCAACAACAATAATATTATCAAATAATTTTTCTATTTCATCTTTAAAACCAAGTCCTATAATTACTGCAGGTATAGTCCCGACAAAAATCATTAAAATAAATCTCTGAGTTTCTTTTGAAGATAATGTGAATAAAATATTCTTTATATCATTATTAAAAACAACAAGTATGCTGCATAAAGTGCCTATGTGAAGTAAAACCTCAAAGTCATTTCCTGGAATTTGTATTCCTAGTATTACTTGAGAAAGCACAAGGTGCCCTGAGCTACTGATTGGCAGGAATTCTGTCAGTCCTTGTATTATTCCTAAAATTATTGCTTCAACTATAGTCATTATGAACTTTTTATAATTATTTTGGAATTACGATAGTTTATACACTGCCAATTAGTCCAATCATTCTTCCTGAATTCTTACCATCTCTTCTAAAAGAATGATATTTTTCTTGGGAACAATATGTACAATCGGTTGAAACTTTTATCTGTTTTTTTTTAAAACCCATTTGCATCATTTCCTTATATGCCTGATGTTGTAGATCCACTTTATACTTACCATTTTCTAGAGTTGAAGTCACACATTCAATTTTAAAATTTCCAACAATATCATCCTTAATTTCGAAACAACATCTCTGTATTGAAGGGCCAATAAATACTTCGAAATCATGCAACTTATACCCATTTTCAAATATTAATTGAGATGTACTTTCTAAAACACCATAAACTAGACCTCTCCAACCAGCATGCACTAATCCATAAACACTTTTTGAGCAGTGTGCGAAGTATATAGGCATACAATCCGCAACTTGAATAGAGCAAACTATATCTTTTTTATTAGTGAAAACTCCATCACAATTTTCAATGGAATTAACAGATGTGGCAAATATGACATTTGTTGAGTGAGTTTGCTTTGGGATAACAAGTCTACTTGGGTCAAATCCTACCTTTTTCGCAAAAGATCTTCTCCCCTCCAACCCTTTTACGGGAATTGATTTTAACGAAAGAGCAGCTCTGAGATTTGCATTTGAGAACTGAGGTTGAACCATCCATTCTTCTTTATTCAGAACTTTGGATGAACTCTTCACCATTATAGGTTCCTGTTTTTTTAATTTTATTTTTCGAATATTCTAATACCTGAGTAGAACCATTTTGATTATTATTTTTCCCAATAAATTTTATCGAGGTACGAAGCCCATCGAACCGATTATTCTTTTTTAAATTTTCTAAGAAATGTTTGCGTTTTGATATTCCTTGCTCAATAATTGAATAAATAAATGATACATGATCTGTGGCTATAGAATAATAGTTTGTAAATGTATCCTGATGGCCATTAGAAATTGCAGAATTAACATCTGAAATAATCTTCATCCCTTGAAAATGCGGACCAATAACCTCTTGGTTCAGTAGAGACATTTCAAGCCAATATTCATTTACAAAAAATAAAGTATTAAAATTATAAAGTGGTATTTGTGTACCAATAAAGGTTAATTCATCAGATCTAATTGGTACATAAAATGCTTCGATTGTTTCTAATATAACTTTAGCTGAATCTTTCTTATCCATCTCCTCTACCTTATTTTCAGAAGGCAACTCAAAAAAGTCATTAACATCAACATCAAAAAGAGCATCTAGACTATCTATTTCGAGATTTAAGGTAAAGTCTTCTTTTTCATCTTCTGGTACTAAATCCCAAGCCGTGCTTCGAATATTTTTCAATTGTCGGGATATGTCTTCAGGTTTCTCTATATACCATTCAATGGCTACAGGATCGATTCCAAGTTGGCGACATTCATTTATAAAATGGTCAGTTAATGATTTGATTTGTCCATTCCCTGGTGATAAGATTGCAATTCGTTCTATGTTGAGCTCTTTAATTATAATTTCAGCAGTGCGTTTTGCAATTACCTCAGCTGAAGGTGATAAAAAGAATAAATGATCAGCTATGTCTGCTATACCAGATAATTCTATTTTAGGAATTAAGATAGGTAATTGAAGTTTTATGCCAGATAAAGCTATTACTTCATCTCTTGTCAGTGGTCCCAAAATAGCAATCACCTCTGGATTTGAAGATAAATGATTTATAATACCAAGCGTATTAGTAACAAGCCCCATTGTATCAAAGACTAAAAAGCGTATTGATTTGTCAATATTTGATTGGTTTAAAAACTCACTTAAACCTAAAAGATAAGATAATCCCTGATTTTTCTCTAATCCTGATAGAGGTAATAAAACTGCGATTGTGATTGGTCGTTTATTTTGTTCTGAAATCGTTCTTTTCAATGAACCAAAAAGTCTTGAGAAATGGCCCGGTAAATAGAATGTATCAATCTCATTTATAATAAACTCTAGGTCATAATCATTACCAGACATCCAAGCTCTATATGCTCTTGACAGGTTAATGATTGCGCGATTGAACTGATTTTTTTCCTTAAAAAGTAGTCCCTCAAGACTCTCTTCTTTAACGCCTATGCCAATACAATTGTATATTCTCTGATCAATCTCATTTAAATAGAGTATGTCCTCTATTTGAGGGCGAGCATTTAGATAATATTTGAACGCTTTTGTTTCATTGTTTTCTTGTAATGCAATATCACCCATTAATACTAATGCATCATACTCATATGGCGAATTTGGATAATTGGTTAGGATTGATTTACAAGACCGATGTGCTTTTTGATATAGTTTAAGGTGGTATTGAGATTTTGCCATCATTAATTGAGCAGCAGGATCTCTATAATCTCTTTCATTTGATAATATATTTGAAAATTTTGATGCAGCCAAGCTATATCGTCCCTCATTATATGAGATAACTGCATTGTTAAACTTTTCATAGTAGGAAAGAGTGTCAACCTCTCCAGATTTAGCAAGGTGACTTAACATAATTATGTATAAAATATATCGAATTATTTTATCCATTTATATTGAGTTAGATATATGAGAAAGTATTAATATCATTAATCAGTGATAAAAGTTAGCTTTCCATATTCAAATTGATAATATGTTTTATGCCCTTTTTGATCTAAGTATATCCATTGTTCTCCAACACCATGCCTACTAGATGTAGAATTTATATAACTAGGGTTACCTATGGATATTCTTACTTGCTTATCTTTCATGCCAACTTCTACCCCTTTATTTAATATTTTTTTTATCATCTGTTTACCCCAAGACCTTGGAAGAGGATCAGAAATATAGTAATGGTCCTGTACACCAACTCGTCCCTCATATCCATTATATCTTACATAACCTATTCCCTTTAATTTGGATTCTACTTTGAACCAGATTGGATGATCAGAATTATTATTTTGATATGGAAACGTTTCTAGAATCAATACTTGCTCAAAACGATTGAACTTAGAATCTGATAAATTAAAGAAGCTTTTGGG